>Ga0074198_1000313_pt1 | contig 58596 bp, 58 predicted proteins | sample EPASupsiteSAE323_FD_64527 | JGI IMG/M metagenome (GOLD analysis project Ga0074198, IMG submission 64527) | Bioremediated contaminated groundwater from EPA Superfund site, New Mexico - Sample SAE3-23 | ecosystem: Environmental > Aquatic > Deep subsurface > Groundwater > Contaminated ... | reverse complement strand
TGTTGATGAAAACGTCTGTTGCCACATCCTGAACGTTAATGATGAGATCAAGCAGATTATAAGGATTTTCGGGAAGGATTTCGAAAAATATTATGTCTGATGATTTTTCTGCCGAATGTCGGTTAAAAGGGCTCGTTACCGAAAAATGACCCTCTGCATCATCGTTCCTGTTACCGTTTAGCCGGAAGAGATTTGATCCACTCAGGAGTATATTTCTCGTATTTTCTCTTGATCTCGTCAGGAAGATCCTGATAGTTCCCGATGATTTTTCGGCATTGCGGGGAGCCGCATCTGCATTCGAGCTGCCAGTTATCGGCAGTAACAATCGAATAGTCGAACGTGACCTCCTCATCTTTTTTTATGTCCCGCATGGCAACAAGGAACACGTCCTTTGTAATGCCGGCATTCGGGTCGCATGAATGGTTTGTCCGGACGGCGGGTTCCCGGGCGATGATATATTCGCACACATCAACGTTGAGCAGGTGGTCCCAGACTTCATGGGGAATACCTTCCATATCTTCTATTTTGATCCGCGGGCCACGAAATTCAGCAATGATCTCATCCCTGGCAATATCCCTCACGGCAAATATTCCACGCCCCATACCCGGTTTTTCCCTGACATAGACAAGATCGTTCATAGGCAGCCTGTCTCCTCGTATTCCAAATCAGTTGGAATCTTCCTTTATTCAATACCAATCCTTGATGGGAGATCTCATAAAGAAAGAGGTACCGGGTAAGCCAGGACATTCGTCCACCGGTATGGTGATAAGGAAAGGGGGAGAGATAAGCCATCGTATTCAATATTCACTCCTGATGTTTTACAATTGAAGGTTGGAATATCTATGCCATCAGATGCATATCCTCGCCAAGCGAGATCAATTCCTTTATTGCATGGGTTCACAGGATATATGATTCAGAAGAGTAGGCCGTGGGTCATCATTAATCCAATTTATTTTACTCAAGAGGTTCCGGTCCACTTTGTAAAAAAGATATTGTAAATTCAGCTGCAGCATTACATGCATATTCGCGCCATCTTTCAACATCCGGTTTACCTTTATCTTCATTTGCAAAATCAGATACACAACGTATCATAAAAAAACCTGGATTTTGAGGAGACTCATGAGCCGCATTCGCTGAACCACCTGCTTCCATTTCAACTCCTTTTAATTTTTCCCAGATATCTCCCATTTGTTCGATAAGTTCTTCAAATGCAAGGACTTTATTCCCTGATGCGATCGGACCATAGTGACGCTGGAGAATCGAGTCATCTGGTCTATCGAATCCAATTCGAGTTTGCCACGAATCATCGGTAAAATTCTTACACGCGTTGAATAGTCTTTTATCAACAGAAAGTGAATCCCACCGTGGCTTATTTCCTTCAGGAGTCTGCTTTGCCAATTCGTAGTCGATAATCTGATTTGCAACAAGAATATCTCCGAGTTGGACATCCTCTTTCCGCCTACCTCCGGCAATTCCAACTAAAATGATTTTTTTCGGATTCCATCTTCGTATCCCTGCGGATGTTGCTAGAGCTGCCTTTACTTGACCATACTCATGAAGGGGCAAAACTATTATCGAATAACTTTCGTTTTTTTTATCTGATGACAAAATTGGTAATTCAGCTTGAAAATATGTATAAATATCCTCATCTGAAGCAGGTACTTTCACATTATCTTTTAATCTACTAAGAACCGCATCACGTTCTTCTGTAAGCGCTGTAATTATTAAAAAGTCAATTTTTATTTCAGGTTTTTCAAGAGTTTTGACTTCGGTAGTTATAAACTTACTAAAACGTATGGTTGTTTTCGTGCTATCAATATCTTTCTTGTATTCTAAAAACGAGCTTAAAGTCTTATGATTGAAATAATATTGATTAAAGTCCTCATAATCAATTTTTGAACCAATAATTTTTTCGAGGTTTTCACGATTAATTGTATTAATTTGTTGGATTTTATCTATAACAATCGCAAGAATTGACTTTTTTTCTTCAACGAATTTATCGTAGTCACTTTTTATGAATAACGGATTTTTATCTTTAAATTTTTCCCAAATTTCTTTTGAATTGCCCGGAATGATTTCTTTAACCTTACCATATCCTTTAATTCCAGTATCTTTATCCGTTTCTGAAATATCCGTATAGAAGAAAATATAATCATTTTCTTTTAATGATTTCCCAACATTACCTCCCTTAAAATAAGTGAAAGGGGTTGTTAATGTAATAGCGGTATTAAGATAATCGGGTTTTATTGTGACAACCATTCCCGCGATATTTTCTTTGTTAAATTGTGGTGGTTTATATGCAAAACATTCAATTAATGATTCTTTAATTTTTTTATTATCTAAAAGTAAAATTCCACGATTCTTCAATTTTTCTTCAGCCGTATGATCGAACCTATCACAAAATGCAAAGCAAATTTGATAATCTTTTGCTTTTTCTAATAATGTAGTGCATAATGAATCCGTTAATGCAACTCCATCATCATAAATTGCCGCCAGACCTTGAGGAATTATATCCATGTCCATCTTTTCTAAAGATGGATACTTTAAATCTAAATCAAAGGAAAAAAAGGGTGAATTGATTTTTTTAACATTAGAAAATCCATAAACATTTTCTAGAAGCCATACGGATAAACCGGTCAAATCAAACGAATCTCCGTGATACCTGGGTGAAATTTTCTTTACCATTTGGCAAAGGTAATCATCCTTCTTATAAGGTGATGAAATAGTACGATCAACTTGGTATTTCCTTTTTAGAAGAAAATTGATCGTATCGATCTCATTACTCGGGACTTCAGTAACGATCTTTGAAAAACCTCTTTTTGCACAATAAAGCTCTGCATGTTCTAAAAGGGGTCTTCCGAAATGTTTTCCTCGATTCTCTGCTCGAATAAATAAATTTTTTAAAACTACAACATCGGAGAATAATTTTTTTTTCAACATTAAAGAACCAACCAATCTCGTGCCGGTCTTTAATTCATCTTTCATTATCGGTTGATAGATTCCAAACGCAACGCGTTTTCCTTGTTTTAAATCATCAATCGCATGTTTAAACCATTGCCGATGATTTGGATAGTGATTACAAAAAACTGCCGCAGATGTTTGTAATTCTTCAAATTCCTTTATTTCACTATCAAATTGAATTCGACGGATCCAGAAATTTTCAGTTTCAGAAGAGGTACTTTCGTTTGACATCCTTAATCGAAAAATGCTTTAAATTTTATTAAATGTATTGAAATGAAATTTTTCATGAGGTTTTGAAATTTTATTCCATAAATGGTTTAAAAGCATCCATATTCTCAATATAACAATAAGATTGTGGAGGTCTAAAATTTTTTATGACTTCATGCGGATCTATCTGTTTGTTAAATGGATGAAAATTTTTTATTTTAATTGCATATCCAATTTCTTTACCAGTAAAATAATCAAAAAAATCCTTTTCACTCATACCAGATGATTGCGATAGTTGACACCATAACTTTTCTGGGGAACTCTCAATAATTTTTTCTATGGTAAAAAAACCCACGACTTTTTTTATTGGCGATGAAGCATAGATAAAAACCAAATTTACCGCCATTTTCCTACTGAATATTTGTTTCCTAAACTCATATTTTTTGTTTCCATCGATAATCGAATATACATATTTTGGTTTAATCGAAAGCAAAACGTTCATCGAAACCACCTATTTCCTTTATTCTTTGATAATTTTCATTCTCCAACTTCGAGATGGATTGTGGAGCAGCCTTTATCAATTTCTCTCTGATTAGTTCTTTAAAATCAATAGGGTTCGGGAAATGAAAATGAAATTTGAATAGAATAACAGACACCGGTTTTTCTTTTATTTCTAGTTCTTCTTGGGAATAAACAGTTCTCTTTGCAACCAATCCAATTATTGTCTCATTGTCAGAAATGCCTGTATGAAATTCATCAACAACTCCAAGAGTAGTAATTGCTTGATCTTTTACTGAACGATAAAAAAGAAGAATATCCCCGGGATGTATGTTTTTTGACTTGGTTCGAGTAATATAGGCTTTCTTTATTGAATTCCCTTCAGAATAAAAGTCCCCATTATGCTCAAATAAACCGGATTGACGCTTCGGATAATCTGTGAACAGCCGTACATGGAATTCAGGTTGGATTGGTATAATGAATTTTTTCACATCTGGGCCATCATAAAAACTAGGGTAAAAAATTTTATTGAATTCTAATGGGCATAATGCAGCCACATCGAATTGGTTCCCTCTTAATTTTTTTAAATAAATTGATTCGCCATTAATTTTTTTCCCATATGAAAAAAAGCCGAATTCAGTAATCAATTCGATAAGCCGATCGTTATCTTTAGAGAACAACGTTAGATATATTTCAGAAATATCGTTTTTTAAAGCGATTTGAATTGCTAGTTTTACAAAGAGTTCTCCTATTTTTTGTCCATTATGTGATACCTTAAATGTGCATAATTTTAATCGGCGGCTTATTGGTAACGGTGGAAGCGAGTCGCTAATTCCATCATTATCCTCGATATTATAAATTAACAAAGCTCCGATTTGACCGTTTTGATAATTCACAAAACATTTTCGGCCTTCTTGACAAATTTTCGGGAACCAATTATTCTCAAATTCAGGATAATTATCTTTTAATGAATCGAAAAATGGATCGTTCAAATCTAAACTATGAACGACCGCGGGTTTTAACGCAGGTGGTGAAATGACATTATGTTTCTGAGAATATTGCTCAAAAAAACTGATTGCATCTACTATTGAAAAAACACGATTATCGATATTTAATAATTTTGCCTTGCTATGAATCCCGTGATCTTCAGTTATTAAAAAATTAACGGCATTTCGATATAATGCATAGAGAATTATGTTGTCAACATAGTCGTTAATCCGAGTAGATGGTTTTAGCCGTGATAGGAAAAGGGGATCAATGCTTGGATCTGGTGGAAATTCTAACGGTGTATATGCCAAAATTTTTGATAATATAATTTGTTTATGAGCTGGATCTTTATTCCGTTCCAATTCAGGGATTGAACGTGGGTGGACAAGGACCAAAATTTTTACTTCATTTAATAATCTCGTCAATCTTTGGAGGTTAGCAGAAATTTCTTTGCTATCCTCACGATCAATGATAATATTAGTATCTAAAAGGACTCGCATTAGTTTCAGTACCGATTCTAATATAATGGTTGATAATATTTACTAATATTTTCATTTCGTTCGAGGATACTTAACACCTATCAAAGATCGTCAAACAATCATCATAGCTCATTGAAAATTCCTTTTCACTATTCCGCAGTGACGGGTGCATGGCTGAGACCGGGTTGATGGTGTGGTGGATCTTTGTTCACCTAGAAACTCATTTCACCTCTTGTTTTTTTCCTGTTTTGTTCGAATCCGCACTTTTGACGGAGATTCTCCCTTGCCAAATTTATGGGTCATGAATTTTTTGAAGTAATGCGGATTGATCGAATCAATTTTCCTATTCACATAACTCCACGACCCACGGCCGCAACCTGATAAACAACCGCAACTTCCCATACATGCAATTTCAGTCCAAAACCCGGCAAATCATTTTACTTGGTAGCCCTCATAACAAACCGGAAAAATTTCCGAAAAAAAAAATGCAAAAATTTTTTCGGCATAAAATAAATAAATCAAAAAAAAAATTTCTGAACCTTTTAAAAAAATCTTTCTTCGATTGATTCTACAAAAAGACCCACCCCTATACAACCGAAGAAAAAGCCACATCTCCCCCACCCCAATCCGGGCCCTGTACAGCCCCGGATTGCCCTTCCAACAAACCCATTTCCGGAATTATTGCAAAAAACACCGAATTCTGGCACACGTTTTTTAACCGGGTTCAATTTTCGGCTTTTAAGCAAAAATCCACCTGTTACGGGCAGTAAAATGTACGCTAATGTACGCTTTTGGAAGGCAAAATGCAGGGGGTCTGGGGGTGTAGGAGGGGTCCGGTAAAAAGAAGGCCTGTTTTGGGGTCCGGTTCAGGTTGGATCCGGGACCCGATAGTGCCAGAAAAGTGCCAGGATACAGAACGGCACGGAGTCATCTGACTTACATTTTCCCGATCCAAACCGGGCCCGCAAAATGCCCGGATTCCCCTTCCGGAGGGGTCATTTCCGGCATTACCTGCAAAAACAGGTACACTTTTACACACTTTTTAAAAATACGCATTTTGCCAGCGATTCAGGGCAAACGGAGCATTTTGGTGGCGATTGAGAAACGCTAATATTCGCTTTTGGAAGGCAAAACTCAGGGGAAACGGGGTGCAGGAGGGTCAATGTGAAAGAAACCCCTGTTTTGGCCCTCCGGTCCAGGCCGTATCCGGGACCCCCTCCTCCCGGAAAAAGAGCCCGGGTACAGGGTTTCCCGGAATCATTTGACCGTCATTTTCCCTATCCCATCCGGGCCCTGTGCGGGCTCCGATTATCCATTCCGGATACCGATGTGGGACAAATTCGCCAAAACGTGGGACTAATGTTTTTGGAATCCTGCGTATCGTGCCCCGATTGGCTGGGTTCGGGGTTAATCGGGCCCGGAACATGGACGCTAACAGACCCTTTTGGAAGGCAAAACTCAATGAGAATGGGGTGCAGGAGGGGTGGATCGAAAAGAAGGCCTGTTTTAGGGGTTTCCATATAATATCCTGATTGACCTTGGTCGGCATCAGCAGGGATCCAAAATAATCACCTTTTTTTAAAATCTTTGTCGGGAACTTCGGGTATGCGTAAGGAGATAATTTTTTGATAGGGTACAAAACCATTTTCATTTTTTATCAAAAAATTTCCGGATCGGTAGACGATCTGGCTAGAAAATTTATAACCTCCGTAACGAAATCAAGATTCTGTGGACATCAACAGGGTGTCCCGGAAAAGTGAGGATGGGTTCAGGAAAGTTTGCACACTAAAATGAACCCGGTCCTGCCCGTAGGCATGAGAATGTTATCTTCTGATCTCAAGAAGTTTTTGCTCGTGCCTTCGTGATGAAAAAATAAAGGAAGGTAGACAAGCATGAAAACTTTGAAAACTTGCATCATCCTGCTGACACTACTGCTGGCAGCGATGGCAATGGTACCGATGGTGAGTGCGGGAGGGCAAAATGAGAAAACCGCAATTACTGATGAGATTGCTGCGGTAGCAGCTGATAGCAGTGTAGTGCAGTTACCGCAACTCCAGTATGACAAAACCCAAAAGAACATTGTTCTTAGCAATGAACTCGTTCTTGATGAAAATGCCAGAACAGATCAGATTATAAAAGATGCTGCAGCATCGCAGACTCCGGACATATCGGGAATACCCTTCGGTGCTATTGTCTATCATTCACCAGAAGGCATAACTACTGTATTTGACCGGAACGGGAAACAATTATTCTCAGCAGAGGATTCGGAATCTGCAATGGTCGATACGCCAAACGGACAACTTCCGGCTACATCTGTATTCGGGGTCCCGGACAAATCGTTAATCATAGAGAATAAAAGCATCGTCAATGTATTCTATGAGAAAAGCCGCATCCTGACAATCATCAGGAATCCTGTGATTGAAAAGGAATCTCTCATTCTTCAGCAACAGGGCCTGGACCGATGGATAGAATACGGAGAGACGAGTCCCATATCGACTGTCGGGCAGTTCTCAGCGCGATGGAATGTTCCCAATAGTCCCACGCTGATTGATGAATACACTCCCCCATACGGTATGGATGGGACCGTATCGACGATCTGGAACGGCCTTGAGACTTCGGACGGTGATTTTCTCCTCCAGCCGGTACTTGAATGGTACGTCAAGGATAGTGGAAGTGCCCCAAATCCGACGATTGCGAACTGGAGTATTGCAACATGGTGGGTAACCCCTGGCGATGGAATTCATTCTACACGCAGATATGGGATCCCGTCAACAGAGGAACTCATTCTTCCCGGGGATCAGGTACAGGGAAATATGATCCGTTCTGGAGCGATATGGAGCGGGGCTGTGTCAGATCTGACATTAGGAATCAGTTCAACGCTTTTCCTCAGTTCAGACCAGTCATCGGAACTGACCTACACGAATCTTCAGGCATACACAGTTCTGGAAGGATGGAACCCATATATCCTTGGCTTGGATCCTGATGACTTTGATCACCGGTATATTCCCGGCCCTGTAACCTTCGGGAATATCATAATTAAAGACATATATGGGAACAATGCTATCCCGGCCTCAATACCAGGGATCATCAATAGTGGCACATGGGATATCACGGATTATGGACTCTCTGTTACCAACTCGACATGGCCCACATCAATTGCACTGAATACCGGTAATAATTAACCCAACACAATCATTTTTGCAAAAATTTTGCAAATAATCAAAAACTGATTATCTTAAAATAACGGGAATGATAATGCTAACAAATAAATTCGGGAAAAACCGTATGAAATCACAACTCCTCCTGGCAGTTCTGCTTTGCACAAGTCTTACCGGAACTGCCTGTGCCGAAGTATCCACGTACGGGAACTGGACCCTCATAACTGCAGGTACGGATTTTGGTTCACGGTACGATTATGGCACAACAGTATTCAACGACCGGCTCTGGATCATCGGCGGCCACAACCAGTCCGGATATTTATGGTCCTGCCCCGATAACCAGACCTGCGACATGAACGACGTCTGGTCGTCACCGGACGGGTCCAACTGGACGCTGGTAACGGATAATGCGGGTTTTAGTCCGCGCTCCGGTATGGGGGTCGCAGTTTTCGATAACCGGCTCTGGGTCATCGGGGGATCCGGGAAAAACGATGTCTGGTCGTCATTGGACGGGTCCAACTGGACGCTGGTAACGGATAATGCGGGTTTTAGTCCGCGAAGAGACATGGGCGTTGCTGTATTCAGCGATGAGCTCTGGGTCATTGGAGGCGGTACTCCAATCAGTCCGAAAAATGACGTGTGGTCTTCTGCTGACGGAAAAAACTGGATCCTGATAACGGATAACGCCAGCTTCAGCCCGCGATATGGAAAGGGGGTTGCGGTCTTTGATAACCGTCTCTGGATTATCGGAGGTACCGGGGAAAGTGGATATACAGATCCCGCCACGGGCTACACATACCTCAGCGAGGGAGGGTCAAAGGATGTGTGGTCATCTGCGGATGGAAAGAACTGGACCCTCATAACCTCGGATGCACCATTCAATGAACTGGAATTTCCCCCAGTAACCGCGTACGATGACAGGCTGTGGATTACCGGCGGCGGTGTCTGGATAACGGGAACCATGTGGCCAAAGCATCTCCCGCCCCATGCATTCAGCGAGGTCTGGTCATCACCCGATGGCAGCAACTGGACCCTCGAACAAAATGATGCCGGGTTCAGTCCACGGTTTCTTCATGGGGTTGCCGTATTCAAAAATGGGATCTGGGTTCTGGGAGGTACGGATAATGGCGATATCTCTGGCGATATCTGGTATATGCCGCTTCCCGTTCCGACTCAACCCCCGGCAACAACTGCACCACTCTCATCAAATATCTCCTCAACGGTGTCAGTGGTACCGGGAACTTTTGCACAGGCGACTCTCGATCCTCTCATGGTTGGTATTAGTCTTCTCATTATCAGCTGGGCAGGGTATTACGTAAAAAGGAAATGATAATGGAAAATCGTCACCGTGAAGCTGGATATATTCCTCGCACGGCCTAAGGCCCACAATTGGCTACCCCTTCTCTCCATCCTCAATCCGGCCCCCATACGAGCCCGGATTCCCCCTCCGAACCCCTCTTTTCCAGCCGTACCTGCAAAAAACACCGAATTCCGGCACAAGATTTTTAACCGGGTTCAATTCTTGGATTTTAAGCGAAAATTCGCTTTTTAAGGGCAGGAAAATGTACGCTAATGTACGCTTTTAGAAGGCAAATCGCAAGGGGTCTGGGGGGGGTAGGAGGGGTATGGTGAAAAGAAGGGCTGTTTTGGGGGTCCGGTTCCGGCAGGATCCGGGACCCCCTCCTCCCGGAAAAAGAGCCCGATTACAGGGTTTCCCGGAATCATTTGACCGTCATTTTCCCGATCCCAACCGGGCCCTGTGCGGGCTCCGATTATCCATTCCGGATACCGATGTGGGACAAATTCGCCAAAACGTGGGACTAATGTTTTTGGAATCCTGCGTATAGTGCCCCGATAGGCTGGATTCAGGGTTATTCGGGCCCGGAACATGGACGCTAATAGACCCTTTTGGAGGGCGAAACTCAATGAGAATGGGGTGCAGGAGGGTCAACGTGAAAGAAACCCCTGTTTTGGCCCTCCGGTTCAGGGATCCTGAAACATGGTTCCTTATCGTCGAAGGGTTGGTTTTTCATGGAGGTGGTATGTCAGGTGCGTACCGCAAATCCCTCGATCTTTTTTATCTCATCTTTTGCATGGTTGTGTGATGTACAGATGCCCGCTATGATCGGATACTCTTTTCAGCACACCGGAATCCCGGAGGATGTTTGATATGCATTCACACAGAACCGGTACTATCGTATGATCACGCAGGAAGTCACCCCGGAATTGCTGGCGGCCTGGAAGGCTGCATTCGATTGCTACCGGCACCGGCTGAAACCTGACCGGAAGACCGGGCCCGACCTCCTCGCGTACCTTGAACAGAACTATTCCCTCACGGAAATTACCGGCACTGCCATCCAGACGGTCGTTTCGGACAATATCCTTCTCAACAAATGCCATGCCCAAAAACTCTCTCCGGGTAAATCACCGGTACCAAAAGGATTCTTTATCGAAAATACCGGCGCGGGAAAAATCCTGTACGAAAACCAGGACGATCTGTTCCGGGGAATACGGATCCTTGCCGGCCTGGACCTGGAGACGGGTTTTTTCCTGGTCGAAGGAAGCAGCCGGTTGTGGGACGAACTCTTTGCATTCCGTGGCCTTGATGCAGATGACCTGGCAAACCCGTACCTGGTTGCAGAATATATCTCCTGCCATGAGAAGGCCGGCACGCTGGATGCGGTACTGGCTCCCTGATGTTCAGAAATTTTTTTTACGGATTTTTTTCGTTGCCTAAAAAACCGGTGCAGGTTTTTAAAAACGGATCCGGAAAAGATTTACCCGGGCGAATACCCGGTTGACGGATCGTGATGTGCGTTCATTATTTTCCATGACCCGGGGAGGATTTGATCCGGCTTCTCGCATAACTCACCTATTTATAAAATTAGAAATATTAGATCACATGGCAACCGGTAGTCCCCTTCGCCATCGCACCCTGCAGGAATCGTGTTCCCGATGTATCTCGTTCTCTACGTGGATGATGAAGAATCCCTTCTCGAACTGGGAAAAGTTTTCCTGGAAATGCAGGGGCATTTTACCATCGAAACAACAATATCCGCTCTTGAGGCAATAGAAAAACTAAAAACTGCCCGGTATGACGCGGTAATTTCTGATTACCAGATGCCGGAGATGGATGGCATCGCATTCCTCAAACGCGTCCGGTCAGAATTTTCCGACATCCCGTTCATCCTTTTTACCGGAAAAGGCCGGGAAGAAGTTGTCATTGCCGCTATCAACAACGGGGCGGATTCGTATATCCAGAAAGGCGGGGACCCGACAGCCCAGTTTGCGGAACTCGGGTACAAGACCCGGATGGCAGTCGAGCGTCACAATGCCGAGGATGCTCTCCGCAATTCAGAACAACGACTCGCTGATATCATCAACTTCCTGCCGGATGCAACGTTCGTTATCAATACCGACGGAATTGTGATAGCCTGGAACCATGCAATCGAAGAAGAGACCGGCATTGCTGCTGCGGACATAGTCGGGAAGGGAAATTATGAATATGCCCTGCCCTTCTATGGCGAGCGACGCAAAATTCTGATCGATCTCATCAATGACCCGGCAGGCACCATCTGGCAGGAGAGGTATACAATCCAGAAAAAGGAGGAGAATGTCATTATTGCCGAGACCCGGGCTGCACAGGTAAAAGGAGTGCCCCGGATCCTGCTCTGCAAAGTTTCCCGGCTCTACAATAAGGAAGGCCGGGTTACTGGTGCTATCGAATCCATACGGGATATCACCGATGCAAAAAAATCCGAGGAAGAACTCCGGGCTGCCTACGAGCAGATAACCGCAACGGAAGAAGAACTCAGGAGCCAGTACGAAGAGCTGGTTTCCAATGAAAAGCTCAGGAAGGAGAGCGAGGAAAAATACCGGCGGATTCTTGAAAATATGCAGGATGCCTTCCTGAGGGTAGACCGCAACGGGTACATAACCTTTGTCAATCTCTCGGCAGCCCGCATGTACCGCTATGAATCCCCGGAAGCGATGATCGGCATTCCGGCAGCTTCATTATATCTCCACCCGGAACTCCGGGAAAAAATTGTTTTAAAATTAAAGGACAGCAGCAAGGTAAATGATTTTATCGGCCAGGGAGTCCGGAAAGACGGGACAACATTCTGGGCCTCGATGAGTGTGCAGTACTTTGTCGATATCTATGGCGAAATAATCGGGACCGAGGGAATTATCCGGGACATCACGGAAAGAAAGCAGTCCGAAGATACCCTGAGGGCAGCGTATGAACGGATAAGCATGCAGGAAGAAGAACTCCGGAACCAGGTTGACGATCTTGCTGCAAGCGAAGCGGCGCTGAAGATATCCGAAGAAAAATTCCGGGATATTGTCGAGACATCCCCGGATATGGTATGGGAGATGGACATGCAGGGAATTTTTACCTACATGAGCCCGCAATGTATCAGTCTTCTGGGATTTACCCCGGATGAGATAACCGGCACATCCGTTTTCGCAATCGTCCCGGATGAGGCAGTCCCGGAGTTGCGGACGATCTTTGATCATGCAATGAAAACAAAAGATCCACCTAAGTCGTTTGAACTCCTGCTCCGGCGAAAAGACGGGCAGGTTATCGTATCGGAAATACGGCCTGCACCAAAATTTGAAGCTGACGGGAGCATTCACGGGTTCCGCGGCCTTGCCCGGGATATTTCAGAAAAAAAACAGGCCGATGAACAGATCCAGCTCCTGAAAACATCGGTAGACCAGGCCGCTGATGAAGTATTCTGGCTGGATTTTGAAGGTACTATCCTGTATGTGAACGATGCAGCCTGCCGGATTACCGGCTATTCAAAAGAAGAGTTGACCGGCATGAAAATATTCCATCTCGACCCGGATTTTTCGCCGGAGATCTGGAACCGGGCAATCGGGGAACTGCGGATGAAAAAGAACCAGATTATCGAGAGCCGCCACCGGCGCAAAGATGGGGTACTTATCGATGTCGAGATTATGTCTGCCTATGTAAAAAAGAATGAGAATGAGTATGCTTTTGCGTTTGTACGGGACATCACCCTCCGGAAAAAGGCGGAAGCCGAACTCCTGCGACTGAATACGGATCTTGAAAATATGGTGGATGAACGAACCCGGGAACTTAAGGCCGCACAGGAATCCTATCGCTCGGCAAACGAAAAACTGAACCTGCTCAGCACGATCACCCGCCACGATCTCCTCAACCAGCTCTCGGCTCTCCGGACTTATATTTCAATTTCAAAAGATGATGCACACACAGAAGCTCTTGCAACCCAGCTTGGCGAGGCAGATTCCATTGCCGGGATCATGCAGGAAATCCTGGAATTTACCCGGATGTACCAGGATATCGGGGTCAAATCACCCGTATGGCAGGACCTGCGGGAGACAATCGTAAATGTCAGCCAGGAACTGCTGCCCGTTACCGTTTCGTGCCCGGTGGATCTCCCCGGGATAGAATGTTATGCCGATGCCCTGCTTGAAAAAGTTTTTTTCACACTCATTGAAAATGCCCTGCGGCACGGGAAGTCGGTTACCACGATTTCGTTCACAAGCCGCAAAAGCGATGACGGTCTCGTGATAGTATGCCAGGATAACGGGATCGGCATTGACACAGCCGACAAGAACAAGATCTTTGACCGTGGTTTTGGGAACCATACCGGCCTTGGATTATTCCTATCACGGGAAATTCTTGCTATTACGGGAAGCACGATACGGGAGACCGGGGAACCGGGCAAAGGTGCACGGTTTGAGATCCTGTTCCCGGAAGGAACGTACCGGTATACCGGAAAACTCTAGAATGCCCGGACGGATCTACGGCTGTCATCCGGGTTTTTTTTGCGGATCCTAAAAACCAGGAACAGGATTTTCAGGCCCGGGCAGAGCGTTACTCCGGCCCGGTTTTGGCCTTTGTGTTTTCCATGATCTCCAGGGCAAAACAAATATCGGCAACCAGCTCTTCGAGCAGCTGGATTTCCTGTTCATTGAAAAAATTCTTTTCGCTTGAATAAAATCTCATGGCTCCCATCATTTTTTCATTGCAGTGCAAAGGGATACAGGCAGAAGAGCGGTAGCCTCTTTTTGCCGCCTCGTCCCGGTAATGTGCCATGAGGGGATCCGATTCAATATCATTGCTGATGATCGAACGACGCTCCCGGATCGCGGTTCCCGTCAGTCCCATTCCCTGGGGAATATTGTCAACGCTGATCGAAATATTGCTCAGGTACCCTTCTTCATACCCGCAGGCAGCAACCGGGCTGACGCTGCGCCGTACCTGGTCGACCATCCCGATCCAGGCCATGAGGAATTTTCCTTCCTCAACAGCGATCCTGCAGGCTTCATTGAGAAGAGCCTGGCGATCCCGGATGCGGATAACCGCACGGTTCGTACTGGACAACACCGCATTCAGCCGGCTTAAGTGGATGATCGTGTCATGGGCCTGTTTTCGTTCCACGGAGCGTTCGATATTATGGATCAGCTCGGCAAACTGGGGCCGGGGGTCCCCTCCTTTCTGGAGATAATGATCCGCACCATTATTGAGTGCTTCAATGATGATCTCTTCCCGTCCTTTCCCGGTAAAAATAATGAACGGGAGAAGCGGATGTTCGGGCCGGACTGCTTTTAAAAATTCAATCCCGTCCATCTCCGGCATCTGGAAATCCGAAATGATTGCATCGTATTTTATGGTCCTGATCTTTTCAAGGGCATCCCGGGCCGAATCAAGAATATCGACATGGATGGTTCCTGATTTTTCCAGATACAGTTTTCCTATATCGAGAAGCGTGGGATCGTCGTCAACATAAAGGACGGAGAGCATGGTAAATCAATCCGGGGGTGGTGTGAAACGGTTATTGCTGCTGGTCGTACGCGTCATACCCGGAACTTCCGGTTGGCTTCAAGTGCAGACAGGGCAATGGTATTGACCTGCTCGATCATGCGGGATATTTCATCGATTGCTGCCGACAGTTCCTCGGTCGATGCAGCAGAATCTTCCGCTTCACTTGCCGTGGATCGTATCCGCTCGGCAATTTCATTGACGCTGTCCGTGATTTTTCCGGTTGTTGCAGCCTGTTCCCCGGTTGCAGAAGCAACGTCGGATGCGCTGGCTGCAACTTTGCCGATATCAGATGCAATACGGGTAAATGCATCAAGGGTTTCTGATACTGCGGATGAGCCTTTCCCGACCACGGATTGTGTTTCTTCCATTGCCGATGCTGCATGCACAGCTTCTGCCTTGAGACTGTTGATCATCTCTTCGATCTGTTCGGCGGATCTCTTTGATTCCTGCGCAAGGGATTTTACTTCTGCTGCAACAACGGCAAATCCCCGCCCGGCCTCGCCGGCCCGTGCAGCTTCGATGGCCGCGTTCAATGCAAGGAGGTTTGTCTGGTTTGCAATATCCCGGATAAGGCCGACAATTTTTGAGATGTCTGCCATCTGCCGTTCAATTTTTAAGACAATGCCGGCGGCCCTCTCGGTCGACCGTGCGATTTCGCCCATATTGTTCTCAGCACTTTTTGCAAGAACGGATCCTTCCCGGGACCGGTCGTCTGCCTGCCGCGAAATAGCAGAAACTTCGGTCATGCTCGCGGTGATCTCTTCGACCGAGGCACTCATGTCCCCGACTGCATGGAGGATCTGCTCGATCCCGGCCGATACCTTCCGGGCATTTGTACTGACAAGTCCCGAGTTCTGTGCAATGTCACTGATTTCTTCTGAAGCATCCTGGATGTTCCGGACCGCGTGACCGGCAGAGGTGGTGAGCGATTCCATTTCCCGGTTCACATTCCGGATATTTTTCTGGAGGTTGTCGATGATTTCCTGGACTGCATTCCGCATCTTCATCAACTGATCGTGCGTTGTTTTTGTGGTCTCGTCCGGTTGTGTAAGATCGTACCGGAGCGTAAGATCGCCGGCTCCCATCTTTGCATAGACTGCAGATAACCCGGCAACTTCCTGCTCCATGTAGCGCTGGACGGCTTCGATTTCATGGAATTTGCTGTCCAGCTGCTGTTCCCCCATCTTCCGGTCGAGATAGGTCTTGAGCATTTCTGCCAGGGAATTGATGAGATTGCGTTCTTCGACAAGGAACGGGCCTTCGGATTCGAACGGTTTTTCTTCCAGGTACACGATATCGAGGACGCCTTTTTTCCCTTTGACCGAGAATTCAGCGCTCTGCTTCCATTGTGTGTCCCGGTATGTTGGCGTCGTGACCCTGATATTTTCAAACTGTATCCGTGCCGCACAGACCTCCGGGTACTGCCAGCCGGGCGGGATCAGCTGGACAATCTTATCAAGAATCTGCTCCCATTTCTGCGAGTCGTCCTGGATGAGCCGTGCTGTTGCGTAAAAGAGCGTCTGCTCTTTGACCCTCTCGCCGTAATCGTGGAGGAGTTTTGCCTGTTCCCGGTATTTTTTTTCAAGAATTTCCTCGCCGATTTTCCGGTCAAGGTAGGTCTTGAGCATCTCTGCTAAAGAATTGATCAGGTTACGCTCTTCAACAAGGAACGGGCCTTCTGCTTCGAAGGGTTTTTCTTCGAGGTATACGACCTCAATGGTTCCGCGACGGCCGTCTTTTGTGATAATGTCGGCCTGCTGTTTCCACCGGACATCGCGGTAGCCCCGGGATTTCACATCGGTATCTGCAAACGTGATTCGGGCTTCGCAGATCTCCGGGTACTGCCAGCCGGGGGGTATCAGCCGGACGATCTCCTGGAGGATTGCAGCCGGGGTTCCGGCATCGTCCTGGATGAGTTTTGCGGTTGCGTAAAAGAGCGTCTGCTCCTTGACGCGTTCTCCGTAATCGTGCTGTAGTTTTGCATGAGCCGCATCTTTTGCCTCTGCCGACCTGACAACCGGGGTGATATCCCGGAATACCAGGATGAGACGTTCTGGTACTCCGGCATCATGGGGAACCGGAAGGATCTGTTCTTCGAGAATATAGGTCCCGGTCCGGAACCTGAACGCGATTTCGCTGAAGCTGCACCGCTTCATTGCAAGGGCATGCCCCGGATCATCGCCCGTGCGGGATACCAGCGGGAGATCCCGGTATTTCATCATGAAGATGGAATCCTTATCGATCCCGCTCATCCGGATAAAAGCCGTATTTGCATGAACAATCTTTAATTCTGCATCGAGTACTACGGCTGGCTGGGATGTGTTTTCAAAAATATCGTGCAACAGGTCACGAATACGTGACGGACTCTGGTTATATCCTGTATCGTGGCTTTCCATGGTATCATCACGACTGGGGTTTTTTTAGATCAGGATCCTGGACTTTGTGTATCTGCACTGATCCGGACGAATTTTTTGTCCGGATCCGGAAGGTTACAGGATATTTTTTGGTGGAAATAAACTTCTACCTTACACTATAAACTTTTATCGGTTTTTCCCGCCCAAGATTCTTATAAAATACTCATTAAAATAATTATTTTTATGATTGCTGGCAAATTTTGCCGATTTTAAAAAATGTGCATTTTCTCCCGCCCGAATACGGTGTTTGGAAACCTGATAAAAAAAAGATCACGAAAGAATGGAGCCTTCTTCCGCAAGGACATGGTTTGTCATGACCACGAATTCGGTTGGCCGGATAATCCGTCACAGGAAAAAGAGTCCGCTATATCGTTAACAAAACGTTCACATTCCAATACAATCTACATAACCTGCGAAGAGCATGATCCACACCGTATCCGCTGAAATCCGGCATAGTCCTCTCGTGTTTTTTTGGTGCGCCAGGAAAAACCGGATAACCTCTGCAGGAGAGATTCCCGTTGTCTGGTGAAATGGACTTAAAGCTGGAGGCGCTCTCAAAATATATCGTCACCAGCCCGTCATGGATCAAATCGCTGGTTCTCATCCTTCTTCTCTCCGGCTGTGTCGAGATCATGGCAATGCTCGGGAGCGGAAAATCCCCCGACCATCCCGGTCTTTTCCCCCTTATTGCCTATCTTGTCCCGGCCCTTGCAGCCCTTGCCCTGACCCCCCGGGTTGCCCGGTGGTTTTTGGGAAAACTTACCTATGAATGGTCGGGACTTACGGCAGCTCTTGGTCTTGTCATCTCGATTTTTATTTCACTTTCCCCGATCCTGGTTTTCAAATCCTCGTTCTCGGTCTTCTTTGCAATCTCGCTTGCCTTTGTTTTTGCATTCCGGATGCTCCTTCTTGCAGCGGTTGTCGATTTCCGTCTCCGGCATATCGTAATGCCGGCGCTCCTGCATTCCGGCATCGCTGTGATCGGGGCAGCACCGTTTCTTGGGCTTCAGTTCGTACAGCTGTCCATCCTCCTCCATATCAGTTTCGCGCTTGGGGTCCTCATCTTCATCAATGTCATAGAACGCCCGATGAAAGCCAATTTCAAAGTCGGTCCGCTTGAACTGGCCAATGCATTCCTCGCCCACTTGTCTGAAGGCAGCAGGAAACTCGATGATTTTTTCCGGAGTATCGGGGAACGTGTCGTCGTACCCCAGGTCTCCCTTGCCCTGCAAAGGGAAGGAAAAGAAGAGATCTTCCTCACAATTCCCAATGTCCATCCCGGCCCCCTGGGTGAAATCGGCGGGAGCAACCTGCCCAAGATCCTCCATGGAATGCTCGGCAGGACCTCGATGGTCTTCCATGGATCCGCCTCCCACGATTTCAACCCGGTCGATGAGATCGAAGTTCGGAAAGTTGGCGATGCGATCATCGAAAACCGGCCCCGGTCCTGCACCAGTACCGGCTGCACGAAGTCGGCACGGTACCGGTCCGGTTCGGTCGATGTTCTCGCACAGGCATTTGGCGATACGATCCTGCTCGTGGCCACCCGGTCCCCGGTTGTTACCGAAGATCTCGATTTTGCGCTCGGGTTTTCGATCATGAAATCCGGGGAAAAATATTTCCGGCATGTTGGTTTCATCGATGCCCATAACTGCATGGATGCACTGGAAGACGGGGTTTACCCGGCAACGGAACTTGCCATGGAATATCTTGACGCTACGGACTCTGCATGCGCTGCTGCCGCCGATCAGGCCCAGGTTTCTTTCTCGGCCGGCTATGCAGAACGGGCTCTCCCGTTCTCGCGGCAGGAAGGGTTCGGGGATCTCGGGGTGCAGGTACTCGTCATCGATGCCGGGGGACAGAAGACTGCCTATGTCCTCTTTGACGGCAACAACATGCAGACCGGGGTTCGTGACGAAATCCGCCGGCGGCTCCTTGACTGTGTCGATGAATGCGAAGTCATGACTACCGATACGCATGTTGTCAACACGGTCTCCGGAAGAAACCAGGTCGGACTCCGGGTCAATGTCGATGCATTCTACCCGTTTGTCCGGGATGCAGTCATGGAAGCCCTTGCCGATGCTGCCCCGTCCTGCTCTGCCGGTTCGACTGCATGGTGCCGGGGAATCGTGGTCTTTGGGTCCCAGCGGATCTCCCAGATTGCATCGACTGTCAACGGGATGATGGGATTCATACTTCCAGTTGCTGTCATCATTCTTGCGGGTGCATTTCTCACGACTGCAATGGCGTATTTTGTGCTGGTATATTGAAGGCCGGGAATTTTTTTTAAACCATGCAGCTATCCGGCCCGGAAAAATTTCTCCATTTGTTTTTCCCTGATGGGAGGAGGCAACCCGTCAGCCGGCCCAAAAAATCCCGGGTCCCTGGAATAGGACGGTTGCCCCTCCTTCCATGATACCATGGCAATGAAGTTTTACCGGAAAACGGTACTGCAAAATCCGTTCAACGAATTCGTGAAAAACGGCAGCCGGGCAGAGCATACTATACGTTATAACCGCGTATAGTACAGCAATCATACATGGTTTTGATACAAAAAATCGTCCGGGTACCTGCCGGGCAAAGGATATCGCCCCCCCTTTCCTTTAAAAACCGATTCCTGTATGGAGATCCGGAGCTCATAATGAGCCCGGGTTTGTCAGCTTAAAGAAAAAACAAGATTCAATCCACCGATGATAAAACATTCTGTAAAACCTGAAATCAGCGGTACGAGATCCGGGTATGTTATCCGGTTCACCTGCCCCCTGTGCAATTCTGAGAACAGTATCGTTAACAAAACCCCGCGTGATCATTACAAGGAAACCCGGGATGCACCCTGTTCGCACTGCCGGAAACATATGACCGTCATCACCCCCAAGCTGGACCGGAGCAGCGGGTATTCCCCGGTATCATCCTTCGTGAACGCCAAATCTCCAAAATAGCCCTTGTTTATTTCAGAGGAAATTTTTTGGTCCGCCAGCGCTGCTCTCCTCAAAGGGATTGCCGGGCCGTATCTTTTTATCATAACCGGATCTTTTTTCGGGTCACGGATTCCCGGCATTGCGGACCGTCGATCATTATTTCACAGGCGGGACATCATTCCCTGGCGTCGAAGGCGGGACAAACGAGGGAGGCTTGGATTCCTGCGGCTTTGAATTCAGCCCATGCCCTCCTGGTGACATCGGATTTGAATTCAAATTCCAGCCGGAGATCGTTGACATATCCCTTGGCACGGACCCGTTTATAGAACGGGAAATCTTCAAGCAGCACCGTGCAGGGATATTTTTTTGAGATGATCACGTATTTTGAAGTAACAAGAGATTCTTTTAAGATTTTCATTGCTTTCCCGGCATCTGAATCCGGATGAATAAAGAGATCGATTACGATCATCATGGCAAGATCCCCGGCATTGCCGCTTGTTACCGGCAGGCTGAAAATGGTAAAATTCGGCAGCGATACCAGTTCATCGGAAGGTGTCTGGATGCGGGTCGAACGGATGCCGATATCTTTTACTTCACCATACTTGTCCCCGACGGTAACCTTATCGCCAATCTGGTACGGCTTTTCAAAGATGATCACGATACCTCCCACGATATCGGCAAAGAGATCTTTTAAGCCAAAACCGATGGCAGCACCAAAAAGCCCCGAGAATGCAACCACCTGGGTCAGGGATGGTTCGATGATCGCGATGATGATGTAATAGAATGCGACCGTGTACACGATAAGTTTCAGCAGCGGGATTGCCATCGTGACGGTCGTCCGGTACCACCCGATCCGCTCTGAGACATGGATCAGGATGAAACTGAGCAGGTAGGACAGGACATAGGCGATGATAATGATCGAGATGATGTAAAAAACCAGGTTTGCATCTATGGTTTTTAGGGGGAGTCCGGAGGTAACCGTCGAGATTTCGGTCGTAACATTGGAGATGAGGGGATCTGCCATACCTACCATAACCTCCGGGTTTTCCTCAGGTAATCGGTTACCGGTCCAAGCGCGAAGGGCAGGATACCGTAATAGCCGGCATGGTCCTCAATCAGGTTCTGCTGGACGAGGCGATAGAGCACCCGTTCGATATCCATTTCGGATCCGGTAATTGCCGCAAGATCCTTTGCATGCAGGGACTCCATGGAAAGAATGATCGAAAGGATGAATGATTCATCCGGATCAAGGGAGATGGTATACGGAATCTCGTTGATTGCAGAGAGCGAGAGGGTGTTGTTGTTCAGGCTGGTTTCCCACAGCAGGATCGCAACGCCGGGATTTCCCTGGGCAATACGGTTGATCTTTTCAAAAATCACATCCTCTGTTGATACCTGTACCCTTTTTTTCCGTGGAATTTTCCGGAGCATGACCGTAAAATTCAGTTTTAACCAGGGAACCGTAATTTCTTTTTTCATAAACGGCAGCCGGATTGACCGGTGGATAAGAGAGAAGAACATGGATCGCTCTGCAGTGCCTTGATCAGAAAACCGGATTTCCCCGGGCTTATGCCGGGCCATGATGACCTGTTTGAGAAGGGGCGTGTCCATCCGGGGGAGGATCACGATGGTGGGAAAATACGCATCGAGATGCATAACCGCTGACAGGTAATGCCAGCTGTGGGCATTCCATGTCGTGATGAAGAGTTTTTTCGATGTGATCTGCCTGCGCAGGAACAGATCAAGGGTTTCAAATCCCCCGATTCGTCGTGTGGCAAGGAACTGGCAGTTATCGATTACGATGATATCGGAATCAATAGAAGAAAAATCCGGGAGTGTTGACGGGGATATGATAGATTCAAATGACAGGTAATGCACCCGGTCGCCATAGATGCGCCGGATTTCATTGACGATTCTCGTCCGGCCGTACATCGGCTCAGCAACAACGGCAATATGGGATGGAGCGCCGGAGCCGAACCGGTCAATGGCCCGGGTAATTTTTTCAAATTCCTGCTCGCAGCCAATAATGGTCCTGCCGGAATCTGGATGCCCGTTTCCTGTCATATGCTGTCCCTGTTTTCTACTAGTGAAATACACGGGGAATTATTAAATAATATGCAGGAAATGAAATGAAAACCAAAAGACTCCTGCATCCAAAAAAAAAATTGCAGATTCTTTATCCCCCATCTTTTTTTGGTACCGGGGTTCCCTCAATGGTCGTGACCGTCATGGTTGTTGAGGAAATGGTGATGGTATCCTCTTTTTCAAGAGCCGAGAGGACCAGTTCGCTTAACCGTGAATGAAGGATTCGCCGGTTACGGGCATCGGTAACGTACCGGACATCCAGGGTAATCCAGTTGTCTGTTAAGGAAATGTACGCAGAAGGATCGACCACTTTTTTGGGCAGGTAATATTTCTCACCGATCCGCTCGATTTCCGCATCGGCCTGCATGGTTGTCGCAGCGGTTTCTGCAATGATGATGGAAAGGACACGATCTTTTGCCCGTTTCCAGTCGCTGTCATAGGTAAGAGGAATGGAAATCTCGTCCCAGACAAACGAATGGTCCCGGGTGTAATTATACACCGCATGATTGATCACGAGGCCGTTTGGTATGATGAGCAGGCGCCCCGATGGCTGATCCCCCGAAACCCAGCCCCGGATCTCCATCAGGGTTGTACCCAGGACACCGATATCCATGACATCGCCGAAATTGTTGTCGATTGCGATCCGGTCCCCGATCCTGTACATGCTGGAGATTATGATCAAAAAGCCGCCGACAAAATTCTTAAACACATCCTGGAGGGCAAATGCAAGTGCCGCCCCGATGATCCCGTACGAGACAATGAGGGCCGGGGTATCGGTAACCCAGATTCTCAGGCAGAGTGCGATAATGAAAACAACCGTGAGTACGGATCTTTGTTTGCCGTGTATCGTGTTTTTGGATCGCTTATCCTTTTGACAAGGACCATACCGATAATTACCGAAAAAATACTGTACGTGATGGTCAGGGCAAGGGAAGTATAGAAAAGATCGGTAAGAACCGGATCACTGATGACCTGTATGGATGCAGCTAATCCGGCTGAGAGAAGAACGAGGACAGAGAAGATCAGCAGTTGTCGTTTCATAAAAAAATCCCGGTCAATATTCTCTTCTTTTCTTTTCGGGTATAAAGATTGCAGGGTACCGGGCACCCTTGTGTGGTACTGAAAAAATCCGGATTCATCTCATGAGCCGGCATGGCGGGAGAAACCCTGCCGTTTTTATATCGCGGTCTGGTTTTGGATATAGGGTGGAGTATCCGAAAATTCCCCGTTTTTCCGGAAAAGTTTAAGTATGCCTGTTATACATGAAGCACGGTGAATCCGGTTATGAAAATGAATTCCTGGTATATCCTTACCGGGATTATCATCATGATAATCCTTGCAGCCGTTGTCGTCATCAGCATTCCCGTCACCCCGGTACAGAATGCCGGTACGGGTGCCGGGTACGGGCAGGGACCGGGATATGGGCAGGCACAATCCCCGGACCCGGGTGCAGGTACGGGACCTGGCAGTTATTATCCAACGCTTCTCCCGGCACCCGGTTCTGCATCCCTTTCAGACATTGAGATTGCCGGTATTCTGTTCATGCGGGAAGAAGAGCAGATGGCCCATGACTTGTACATCCGGTGGGAGGGGATGACCCGGATGCCGGTTTTTTCAAATATTGCAGAAGCTGAAACGATGCACATGTACGAAGTCCAGCTGCTGATCGACCGGTACGGGTTGCAGGGTGAACGGATCGGCAATGCATCGGCCGGCTATACCAGCCCGGTAATCCAGTCCCTGTATGATTCATTTTCGGTCCAGGGCGATTCGTCTCTTACATCTGCACTGGAATCCGGGCTCGCTGTTGAGGAACGGGATATCGCAGACCTTGACCTGGCTATGGGAAATACGACCCGGCCTGATATCCTGCAGGTCTATGCGAACCTGCGGCAGGGTTCTGAGAACCACCGGCGTGGATTCCTGCGGGCCCTGGGCCGGTGAAGCCCGGGCGATCTGTGCAACGTGATTGTTCCCTTAACAGAAACACCATGCACAAAACATCATGGTGACCCCGATGAGGAGTGAAAAAAACAAGGCAGAGGGGCAATTCAGTATTCCTGCTTCACATACCTTGGTCTGGATATGACTGACGGGGGTAAGAATAAACAGATAACTTATCCCGAATGACAGGGTCCCGATAATGATGGCAAGTCCTTTATAGGATTTCTTTTTCTTTTTGAGAAATTTCAGGTACTGGGGTTCCATGGATCCTGCCGTAAAATCTCCCGGGTATACCGGTGGGTTGGGATGATATATCATTCTTTTAATTTCATAAAATAATTCCTATATTTTAAAACCCGGTATTATCCAAGCCGAATAAATTCCATTCACACAATTGTCCGGGTATGATTTCCGGCATACCGTATCCCGGGGATTTTTTAAAAAGAGATGAAACTATTTTCCGGAATTGAATCGGTGGAATTTCTCCGGATTTGTCATGAAAATTTTAAAATCTTCCGATGATAAAGCAAACAAATGGAAATTGAGTTTGGAGAGAAAAATTTTCATCGATTTGGTGCGAAGTCTTTGACTTCATGCAGGTTTTTTTAAAAATTTTTGAGGATAAAAAAATGATCAGACCGGTACAACCCGGCTGCCATAAATTTCGTTTATGACTGCACCAATACCCATGAAAAGTGCAAGGGCCCCGGCAATAATTCCCATGAAGCCTGCAAGGGTATGGATAAGGTGACTGCCGGTCAGGTTTGCTGTAACAAGAAGCACAACCAAAAGGACAACGGCTGCAAGCGTGATTTGCAGGATGCGGTGCATCTTCAGGCTGCAGATAAAGAGGCCGACAATAAGAATGCCCCAGACAAAGAGGAATGCTGCCAGGTCCGGTGCGGAAGGTGCTGTTGCAAGCCCGAGCGCTGGCATCATGAGGAGTGCTGCAAAGGAGATCCAGAAAAGACCGAAACTTGCAAAGGTCACCATGCCAAAGGTGTTGTTCTTTTTCCATTCCATGAGACCGACAACGAGCTGGGCAAGGCCGCCGTAGAAAAGCGCCATGGAAACAATGGGACTGGACAGGCCGGTTATGCCGGCATTGTGGAGGCTGAGCAGAATCGTGGTCATTCCGAATGCACAGAGCCCGAGTGGTGCAGGGTTTGCGGTGTTGTCAATAAGGAAGAGATTGTTCCTGCTCTTTTCTTCAATTTGTTCCATAATAATGTCACATACTCCAGATTCTGGTGCACTTAACGCCATCATTTTCAAAAATATCGTTGTTAATGCACCAATGTATAGAATGTTGTGGTGCACGCTATTAATTATTTTTTATTTCAGTCTGTTAAAACTCAGGAAATGTGCACGCAATTCTTTGGATAATTATTGTCAGCGCACCATCAATGGATGATTCGTGCACCACAGTGTCCGGAGAAATAAAAAATTTTATCCGGTTACCGGAATCGTATCGCCGGGCCGGTTTTCTGCGGGAATCTCTCCGGGCTGGACCAAAGAATCGCCATCCCGTTTCATGGCCGTGCGGGATGGGATAGTTTTACCGGGCCAGAAAATCCAGTATAAAATTACTGAACTCGTCCGGAACCTGGTACATCAGCCCGTGCCCTGCACCAGAAATCTCGATAAGGTGTGAACCGGGAATCTGCCCGCTCATAATCCGGGAGTTAACGGCCGGCACGATGATATCGTCGGTTCCGGTTACCAGCAGGGTCGGCACATGGATGTTTCCAAGCCGCAAAAACGATCCTGTCCAGCCAAAAAATGCCGACAGCTGGCGTGCCAGTACCTCATCGGTTGTTGTCTCGTACACTTCCGGACAATAGCGCAGGGGATCATGGGATTCCAGCCATGCCGGGGGAAAGAGAAGAGAGAACATACGATTGATCACATCCTCCATGCTTCCGCTTTTATCGATAAGCTGTGCAAGAACCTCCGGCTGCATCCGTACTGATTCCGATCCCCCGCATTCACCGGCTACGAGGATGAGGCTTTCTGCTTTTTTTGGAAAACTGAGGGCAAGTTCCTGGGCAACGGATGCTCCCATGGATAACCCGAGAATGTGAGCGGAGGAAATCCCGAGCATATCCATCAGGTTTGCAGTATCCTGTGCAAACAGCGGAATGGAAAATGGCGTATCGGATGTGCTGGAATATCCCGTGCCCCGGTTGTCGAAAATGATGACCCGGAATTTTTCGGAAAGCCGTGAGAGTACCGGGGGATTCCATGTATCCATCGTCGAGGCAAGCCCGTTGATGCACAGGAGGGGAAGGCCCGAACCAAGATCGCTATACGCAAGCGTACAATCGCCGGCTGTTATTGTTTTTACCGGGTACCGGGGCATGCATGGATCTCTGGCATCCCGCTATAATTAGGTTCTGAAGAGAAATCCTGCCGGGGATTCCGGTTACTCCCCGGGTACTCCGGGGAATTTCGTGCGGGTTACGGCCGGGCGGCTGCCGGCCATTTGTTATCTCCTGAGGCAGAAATGATAATTTTTCCGGAGCACCTGTCCGGTCATTTCGATGATGCGACCTGTTTTTCGGGTGTTATACCGGGGCGTTGTTTGCCGGTTCAGCGGTTTTGATTGGCAGTGCAGCAGTCATGGGACAGACGATAATCTTTCCCTCCCCGTGCCGCTCTGCTTCATGAATGTGGATCAAGGCCTGGACAACCGGATGAACCATTTCATCTGCAATGATGAGGAGAATCATAATTTTCCGGGAAAATTTTTCATCGGAATCAGGTTCCGGTTCATGAGGTTCCCTGTTCATGGTATCGGCAGGAAAGCGGGGCAGCTGGGTTTTCCGGATACCGGATTCCCGCTGGAGAATTATTTCAGGATAGGAAGAATGGGCCGTGATACCATGGGATTCCTTATCCAGGACCGGAATCACCGTGCAATCGTGTATCCCGTGGGATGCAAGAGCCGGTTTTATGGATTCCAGATATTCAGGCCGGAATATTGCAACGATAAGTTTCATGCAAAAGAGAATCCTATCCCTCTGTCAGGCAGCCCGGAGCGTGTAAAAATCTTCAACATACGTAACAAAAATCCTGTCAGTGCCGGTTTTTTCATCATCCGGATTTTTTTTCAGGCCGGCTCTTACGGCATTCCTGATTGTCGTGATTGCCTTTGCAACTTCACAGTCAGCAAGAACAAGTATGACCATTTCCCTTGCAGTATCCGGAGACGTGGGAGGTTCGCCTGGAATTTTTAATTCAACGATGGGATCTGCTACCCGAATGCGGGTAAGTGCACGGACTCCAGTCTTTTCAAGTGCATCAATAACCTGTTGTGCTTTTTCAGATCTGATGTGGGCCCATATCATTTTCATAAAAAAATCTCCACCTGTGCATTCGGTTCTGGTTATTGCGTTGTTTGTTGAGGTCCCGGTAAAATTAATTGGGTATTGAATAAGGGACCCGCCCTCAGGCAGGAGTGCCGGGGCATACATTTTTGGGGCTATAGGAAACATTAGGGGGGTGTGTGGTGAATTCCGGATTAATCCCGGCATCATGGTTTTGATCATCGTTTCATGGGGATCCCTCCCAAAATCCATCCGGATATCAATAACCCGATTATTTTTTTTGATAAATCCCGGTATTGCGGATTATCCGGAAAATTCGCAGAAGCATGAACAGGTCTCTTGCTGCAGGATAATTCTTCGGCAATAGTACCCGGTGTTATCATGATGGACCTGATTGTCTTTTTAAAAATGGGGGACCGGGAAGAAAATCAGAGGACCGAGTCCCCCCGTTCCTTTGTCCGTACCCGGATCGCATCCTTGATCGGGATGAGGAAAATTTTCCCGTCCCCGATATGACCTGTCCCGGCGATATCGCAGATGATATCGACGACCTTCTCGGCTTTTTCATCCGGGACAACGATCTCGAGCTTTGCCTTTGGTATGAAATCCACCACATACTCGGCCCCGCGCCACTGCTGGGTGATTCCCTTCTGCTGGCCCCGCCCCCGCACTTCAGAGACGGTCATTGATCCGGCTCCGATTGCATCGAGAGCCACCTTGACTGCATCAACTTTCTGTGACCTGATAACTGCTTCGACTTTTATCATCTCAATCACCTTTTACCCCGGGCTCAGTCGGGACGAAGTCAGGATACGCTGACATGCCGTGTTCCCCGATGTCGAGTCCTTCGATCTGTTCCCGGTCCGATACGCGGAGTCCGACCGTCTTTTTGAGGATGTAGAACATGATCGCACCCATACCGAATGCCCAGACAAACACGGTTACTGCGCTGATGATCTGGGATACCATGAATCCGGCATTGCCGTAGAGAAGACCTGATACTTCCCCGTAGGTTCCATCGGCAAGAAGGCCCAGGGCAAGGATACCCCAGATACCGCAGACCCCGTGGACGGAGATTGCACCAACCGGATCATCGATGTTGAGTTTCCAGTCGATGAACCAGACACTGAGAATGACCAGTGCCCCGGCAATCAGGCCGATAAGAACCGATGCTGCGGGATTAACCCAGGCACATCCGGCTGTTATTGCAACAAGGCCGGCAATGACCCCGTTTCCGGTCATCGGTACATCGGGCTTGCCATATTTCCACCAGGTAATGATCATTGCCATGATCCCGCCGGCTGCTGCTGCAAGGACCGTGTTAGCTGCAATAACGGAGATCCTGAGTTCGGTTGCGGCAAGCGTGCTTCCCGGGTTGAACCCGAACCAGCCAAACCAGAGGATGAAGACACCAAGGATCGCAAGCGTTATACTGTGACCGGGAATCCCGTTCGGGGTTCCGTCTTTACGGTATTTGCCAAGACGGGGGCCGACCAGCCATGCCCCGGCAAGGGCAATGAAACCGCCAACTGCGTGGACTACGCCGGACCCGGCAAAGTCAAGTGCGCCAAGACCCGAGAGCCATCCGCCGCCCCACATCCAGTGCCCGTAGATCGGGTAGATGAATGCGGTAACGATCAGGCTTGCAATACAGTAGGTGCTGAACTTGGTGCGTTCTGCCATGGCACCGGAAACAATCGTTGCTGCGGTGGCACAGAAGACCATCTGCCAGAACCACATCTCGATGGTTGTCACATCATAGGCGTCACCCCAGAGGAAGAAGCCGTTGAGGCCAATCATGAGACCGGTGATACCGGTTGCAGTTCCCATCATCAGGGCAAAACCGATTGCCCAGTACCCGAGAGCGCCGATGCAGAAATCCACCATGTTTTTCATCATGATGTTTGCTGCATTTTTTGCCCTGGTCAGGCCCGCTTCAAGCAAGGCAAAGCCGGCCTGCATGCTCATAACAAGAAAACCACAGATGAGAACCCAGCTGAAATTTATCGCTGCGTTCGGGTTTTCCTCATAGGTTGCTGCTCCGGAAGGATCTGCTCCCATGACGGGAGAGATCACTGCCAGGAGACAGATAAGTGCCAGTATCAGCATCGTTGTTTGTTTCTTAATCATCACATCGCTCCATGAGATTGATAGAAAGATATTTCCTTCCTAGTCTTATAAATATTTGTATTATGGTGTGAAAAACGAACGCTGATAGAAAAACGGCTGCGACGGTGTGAATGAAATGATCCCTGTAAAAAATTTTGAATTGGTTCCCGTTAAAAAAAAAATATATTTTCTTTCCGGACCCCAGCCCGGAAAATTAATTTTCCCTGCCCGGTTCCTGATTAAAAACGATGGTATCTTTACGGACCCCGGCCCGGTAAATTACGTTCCGGCGCCGTTGTCTTCCCTGGCATAGCAGAACGGATCATCCGCGTAAAAGTCCCCGTGTGCTGCATACGCCCGGACCCGGCAGCCTCCCCCGCAGAGTTCCAGGTGCCGGCATCTTCCGCATTCCCCGGTCAAAGGCACCGGTTTTTCCCGGAACCGGGCCAGCACGGGATTTGCAGCATCGGCCCATAATTCTGAAAACGGACGGTCCCGGATATTCCCGATGAGAAATTCCGGGGACCGTGCGAACTGGCAGGGGTATACATTTCCCTGCGGGTCGATATTTGCCACCCGGTCCCCGGCACTGCATCCCCCGTTCAACGAAGCAACAAGGGATCGTGCATCGGCAAGATCCGGTGACTGATCCTTTTCCATGGAATCGAGAAGATGGATACAGTCCTGCGGGGAATCCACGGTTAAAAATTCCATGACCCCGTCCCCGGTTTCCCGGGCTTTCCGGTAGAGCAGGCCGAGTGCTTCCGTTACGGCATCCGGCCCCAGCTGGAGCCGGTTATATGCGTCCATCCCTCTTCCGGTCGGCACCAGCCAGTACAGGCAGAACCGGCTTGCCCCGATGGTCTTTGCGAGATCAACGAGCGCTTCGAGTTCATGGCAGTTTTCTTTTGTCAGGGTAATCCTGACCCCGGATCGGACTCCTGCATCCCGGCAGTTGGAAAAGGCAGCAAGAGTACGTTCGAATGCCCCCGGGGAATTCCGGAACCGGTCATGGGTTGCCGGGACAGCGCCATCGAGCGAAATTCCGGCATACTCGATCCCGCTCTCCTTTATCTTCCGGGCAATGTCGGGCGTGATGAGGGTACCGTTCGTACTCAGGGCCATCTTGATCCCTTTCTCCTGTGCATGCCGGGCAAGATCCCAGATATCGTGCCGGAGAAGCGGCTCCCCGCCCGAGAACAGGATGAGCGGAACGCCCATTGCAGAAAAGTCATCGATGAGAGCGAGTGCTTCACCGGTTGATAATTCCCCGTGTATGTCCCGGTCCGGGCCCGATCTGCTGTAACAGTGGGAACAGGAAAGATTGCACCGGTCGGTCAGGTTCCAGAAAACAACCGGCCTCCGCATCCCGGAAAATGCAAGATCCCGTCCCGGTATCTCGTTCTCGCGGGCATGACGGTGATGCATGACCCTGCTGACCGTTCCCCGTCCCTGCATGCACTGCGTGATCCGGTTCATGGCAGGTTCCCTCCGTTTTCCCTGATCCGGACTGCCGGCACGCGTTTGAATTCTTCCGTTGAAAAAATCATGATATAGTCATCCAGTCCTGTTGCGTCTGCGATTTTTTTCACTTCGGCAGCTACGTCTTCCCGGCTGCTGCCATGATGAACCGTGTAATGGGTGTATTCCCACCGGCCCGGCACCGGCTTTCTTTCGTAACAATGGGTAACCCCCGGGAATGTGGCAAGCCGGTCCCCGGCATCATTAGTACCGTGCCCGTTCATCCGCCACGCAACAAGGGCATTTGCCGTAATGCCGGCTTTCCGCTGGTCGATCCGGGCCCGGAACCGCCGGATCACACCTTCGCTCCTGAGCCGGTTCAGCCGGTCGAGCACGTCGGATTCAGGGATTCCGAGCCGTTTCCCGATTTCGGCAAACGGCTCACGGGTTATGGGAAGTCCTGCCTCCAGCATGACCAGCATCTCAACGTCAGTCGGATCCATTGCTCGTCTCCTTAACCGGAATGCCGGGAAATGAAAACCGGACATCGATCTTGAACCTGCGGACTGTCGGGAGTTCTAAGATATCCTCATCGCTGAGTCCGGCCCCTTTTTTGATCTCGTTTAAAATTTCCCGGATCCTGTTCTCATCCTTCCCGGCGATCGTGAACCATACCTGGTACGAATGATCCCGCCGGTAATTGTGCGAGACTTCCGGGTATACATTGATCATGCGGGCAATGGCCGGGATTTTTTCCTCCGGTACCCTGATTGCGACAAGTGTTGTGGCCGGGAGTCCGAGATGCCGGGATTCGAGAACAGGGGACAATCCCCGGATAATTCCCTGGTGCCGGAGTCTGTCGAGTCTTTGTAATACCTCGTCTTCCGGTATTCCCAGTCTTTCCGCAATCCTTTCAAAGGGCCGGGAGACAAGGGGCAGATCATCCTGGAGACAATCGAGCAGTGCAAGATCCATCCGGTCCGGAAGAATCCTGTTCCCGGGAATTTTTTCTTCCGGCTCGTACCGGCACCAGGGATCCTCCCCGCACAGGTTCCCCTCAGGATCTTCCGGCTGTGCAATCACCCCGCACATATCGGATCGGGATCGTTCCGGGTTATACGCCCGTGCCCGGCATCCCCCGCAGACATCCCGGTACCCGCATCTCCCGCATTTCCCGGTCAGGCGTGCCGGGTCGCGGAGAACAGAAAAGACCGGGGATTCATTCCAGATTTTTTTCAGCGGATTTTCCCGCACGTTCCCGGCCCGGGCCGGCAGGTACGGGCAGGGCGTCACATCGCCGTTAGCAAAGATCCTGAAATACCGGATTCCCGCAATACAGCCCCGGCCCCAGGCCGGGTTATGGATGTCCATTGAATCCGCAATCGTCCGGAACTGCGGGGCACAGGTCGGCCGGATATTCACGTCCGATTCCCGGTAGGTGACCAGCATTTCCCGGATCAGATCTTCATAGACCTGCGGGGTAAGCCATGATATCCCATCTCCCCGGCCGGTCGGGACCGGGAAAAAGACCTGGTAGTCGTTCACGCCAAGAGCGGTGCCAAGCGATACCACGTCCCTGATTGCCTGCATATCGGGAGACAGGACGGTCATGTTGATCTGCACCCCGATCCCGGCATGGATGCAGTGCCGGATGCCGGCAACAGCCCGCTCCCATGCACCGGGAAGACCCCGGAACGTATCGTGCACATCCGGGTCAGCCGAATCGATACTGATCGCAACCCTGCGGATCCCGGACTCTTTGATATCCCGTGCGGTTTTCTCATCGATGAGGATGCCGCTTGTCCCCATCGCCATCTTCAGCCCTTTTCCGGTACCGTAACGGGCGATTGCGAAAATATCGTCCCGCATAAGGGGTTCGCCCCCGCTGAGGATCACGACCGGTGTTCCCAGCTCACAGATCTGGTCGATAACCCCGTATGCTTCCCGGGTCGATAGCACACCTTCAGCCTCCATTGCTCCGGCATTTACATAACAGTGGGGACACCGGAGCGGGCACCGGAGCGTGACATTCCATGAGATGATACGCGGGTTCTCTGCCTCAGGGTCAGTCTGCATGGAACGATCTCCGGTACGGGTGTCCCTGCCCCGCAGAACCTGTATCGTGCGGGACTGGTCCGGCGTGCAGGCGGGTGCAGGGTTTCATCAGGAGAAAAATAGACGTGAATGCTATAAGAAAATGCTGATTGTGCAACGGAAGATCAAACCGGCAATTCCCTACTCGTGAATTTCAGGAACGGGAAACCATTGAAGCAGGAACCATGATGGCAAACGCCGGAAGAATGCTTGTTCATATTCGGCTTTTTTTACAGGAGCCGTCCTGCCACCTATCCCTCTCCACACCCGGATCCGGCAGGAATGTAATCTTTTTGTGATGCTGGATACGTGGTTTCCGGAGGCACGGGATACCTGTACGACAGATACATCTATGAACCCACGAACCAATTGTCACCCGTCACAGCAGAGTGATGGTGTCACACGCATCAGTCATTGCGCAGTAAACACTCCCCCGAATGTACAACAGCCGGGAGAAATCTGTTCCGGAGTCCATATTTTTCCTGTGCGATCGCAGGAGCGACAAAACCCCTGCCCGCGCAAAAACCGGCGTGCCGGAACTCCGGAATACCGGGAGTGCACATCAGGAGAATCAGGAATTTCTTTTCCGGAATCGGAGACGTAAACCCGGAAAAATAAAAAATGAGGAAGTAAATGTCACAACAACTTGGCGGCCAGCAAATTATCATTCTCAGGCAGGGAACGACGCGGAACCGGGGGCAGGAAGCCCAGAACAGCAACATTGCTGCTGCAAAGGCGGTTGCAAACTCGGTGCGTTCAACGCTCGGGCCCAAAGGAATGGATAAGATGCTTATCGACGGCATCGGCGATATCGTCATCACGAATGATGGCGCCACCATCTTGCAGCAGATGGATATCGAGCACCCTGCTGCAAAGATGATGGTCGAGATAGCAAAGACCCAGGACAAAGAAGTCGGCGACGGCACGACCTCAGCAGTCGTGATTGCCGGGGAACTCTTAAAAAACGCGGAGAACCTTCTCGAACAGCACATCCACCCGACCGTTATTGCGGAAGGATACCAGCAGGCTGCGGTAAAATCCCTGGAGATATTGTCCGGCATCGCGATTTCCGTAAAACCGGGCGATGTCGCAATGCTCAAAAAAGTTGCTGAAACCGCGATCAGCGGTAAAGGTGCGGAGGCGTACAAGGACCTGCTCTGCGATATCGTTGTACAGGCAATCATCCGGGTCACCGATCCCGACGGGTCCGTTGATATCAGTCATGTCAACGTGCAGAAAAAAGTCGGGGGGGCAATAGAGGATACCCTGATGATCGAAGGCATGGTCATCGACAAGGAACGGGCGCATGCGGGAATGCCAAAAGAGGTAAAGAATGCAAAAATCCTTCTTTACAATGGCGCTCTCGAATACAAAAAAACCGAAGTCAACGCAACGATCAATATCTCCCGGCCCGACCAGGTGCAGGCATTTCTTGATGAGGACGAGCAGATGGTCCATGATATGACTGACAAGGTTATCAAAACCGGTGCAACCGTGGTGTTCTGCCAGAAAGGCATCGATGATGTTGCCCAGCACTACCTCACAAAAACCGGCATTCTGGCAGTCCGCAGGGTCAGGAAGAGCGACATGGAGAATCTCTCCCGGGCAACCGGTGCGACCATTGTCAACAGCATCGATGCAATAACGCCGTCCGATCTTGGGGCAGCCGGTCTTGTGGAGGAGAAAAAACTCTCCGGACAGGAGATGATCTTTGTCTCGAACTGCAAAAATCCAAAAGCGGTCTCCCTGATCATACGGGGCGGCTCGGAGCACGTCATTGACGAGCTTGAACGTGCTGTCCATGATGCACTTATGGTCGTCAGCGTTGTCCAGCAGTACCGGATGATTGTTGCAGGAGGCGGGGCGCCCGAGATCGAGCTCTCGCTCCAGCTGCACCGGTACGCCTCGACCGTCGGGGGCCGGATCCAGCTTGCAATCGAGGCATTTGCAAAAGCGCTTGAAGTTATCCCGCGTGCCCTTGCCGAGAATGCCGGCCTTGATCCCATCGACATGGTCGTTGCAATACGAGCTGCCCACGAATCCGGAAAGAAAACATACGGCCTGGATGTCCTCGAAGGAAAACCGGTTGATATGCTCAAAGCCGGCGTTATAGAACCCCTGCGGGTGAAGACGCAGGCCATATCAGGCGCAGCCGAGGCGGCAGTCATGATCCTGCGCATCGATGACGTTATCGCCTCGGCGCGGTCCAATTCTCCTGCGGGAGGAATGCCCCCGGGATTGGGTGAGTATTAAATATGCCTTCCGCAATAAAAGAAAACAAGGCAGGCAGGTGATTCGTATGACCGTTCTTATAAAATTCATACAATCGGGTTCGTTCAATGCCGGGGAGTTCAAATCCCTTGATCTCGACAAGATTTCAGACATAAAGATAACCCGCCAGCGCAATACCTGTGAACTTATTGTCACGACCCCGGAAAATCTCCAGCCGGGCACACCCTATGTTATCGCACGCCGGGATCACGAGTACGAGTTGCAGGCAATCTTAAAAGAAATCCAGCAGCTCAAACACGAGAAGAAGGACATTATCTACGAGATAACCGAAAATACGGCACAACGGGTGACACAATAGCCGGTTTAAAAAAAACCCGGTTCATTCTTTTTCCGGTTATTCCTGCCGGGCAGCTGAGTATTTTCATCATCAGATATTCCGACAAGCGTACTGCCACAAAGGGGACCATGCCGGGTCCGGTTCCCGCTTAATTTCTTATTTTCTGTTTTACAGACTCAAGGGTAATTCACGGTAACCTGAGAACCTTTTTTTGTATAAACGTCTGGCCGGCTTTTTGGTATGAGGCCGGATCGGGGGTAACCTCTCGTTCACAGGCACCTGAAGACAGGATGCCTGTTCCATAAAAAACCGGGCACCATGGATGACTTTATGTATCTGAAATCCCACCGGTCATCTGATCCGGCTCTTGACCGGCTGGAATAGATCAGGTGAAACGATGAGCAGGATAGCAGTAATTATTACCGATATGTTCCAGGATGTGGAATACCAGGAACCTGCCGATGCATTCCGGATTGCGGGGCATGATATTGTGCATGTCGGGCTCAGGGCAGATTCTCTGGTAAAAGGAGAGCACGGGGCCGTTGTAACGATTGACCGGGCGGTTCATGATGTATCCGCCGATGACTTTGATGCCCTTCTTATTCCGGGCGGCTACTCTCCCGACAAACTCCGGGTCGATCCCGATGCGGTCCGGTTTACCAGGGAGTTCTTCACAAAAAACAAGCCGGTCTTTGCAATCTGCCATGCCGCCCAGCTCCTTATCACGGCACAGGTCCTGGAAGGCCGGCGCATCACCGGCTGGATGTCGATAGTGCAGGACATCAAAAATGCCGGGGCAGAGTACGTGGATACGGAGGTTGTCGTGGACAAAAATCTTGTCTCAAGCAGAAAGCCGGATGACATCCCTGCATTTATCCGGGAGTCGCTTGCGATGCTTGACAAGAAAAGGTAAAAATTCCGGTCATCGCGGGTCCGTAACCGGAGCATGAACCGGGTCTGCGGGGTGGGAAAAATCCCGGTGACCCGGGTTCTTTTCGCCGGGTTTCTCTCTTTTTTAGCAAATACCGGATCTACGGGATAGTTCCCGCATCCCGGTACGGCCGGGATACCGGCAGCGTGGATGATTTCCCGTGATCCTTCCGGCGTTTAACGGAATCCGTCATGCTGAACTTTTTGCCGTCTCATCCCCGAACCGGGCAAAGATCCTCCGGTACATCCGGGAGAATGCAGTCTTGTCGATGAGGATGATCAGCAGGGAATTTATGACAATGCTGAAGAGGACGATCGCATAGGTCGCTTCCTGGATGAACATGCCGTCCGGGTATCCCTGCTGGAGCGGCATGGAAGCAAGGACTGCGGTTGCAAGGCCTTTTGGGATCATGACTGCCATGACACTCACGTCCCAGGCCGGGGTTGATTTGGGAATCGAGAACCAGACCGCCGGTATCCTGATGAGGTACAATAACAGCGTTACGAGAAGACCGAGCGCGAATATTTTTGAATTGTCGAACTGGATCGAGAGGCCGATGTAGATGAAAAAGAAGGTCCGCAAAAGAAAGACAATCTCACCGAAAAATGATTTCTCGGTCTCGGTGAGTTCAATCTGCCGGACATTCAGGTCAATGACCGGTGCAAAAATTCCTTTGAAATAGGTGAGGTTCCCAAGCGTGATGCCAAACACCAGCGCTGCAACGGCACCGGAGAACCCGATCATTTCGATAAACCCGTAGAGAATGAAAATGAATGCCGGGATTGCAAAAATCTTGTTGAAGAACGCAATCTTTTTCCGGATAACGGACCATGCAACCCCGCCGGCTATTCCCACGAGGATTGCAATCACAAAGGATCCGACCAGCGTTTCGCTCGCCTGCCAGAAACTGAACTTGTGGAGCTGGTATGCCTGGAGGGCGATGAGAAGCAGGACGATACTCAGGACATCGGTCAGGGCAGATTCTATGGAGAGGATTGTCTGGCTGGACTCTTTGAGGCCGAGCTGCCGGATGAGCGGGATGACAACGGAGGGGCTTGTCCCGGCAACGATGATGGCAAGCATGAACGCGGTCAGCAGATCGGACCCGGCAACCACCAGGACAACAAAGGTCGTGACCCCGATTGCCCCGCAGAAGTTCAGGAGGGTTAATCGCGAACATTCCTTGAAGGTGCTGCGTATTGCCTCAATGCGGAGGTTGAGCCCGCCTTCAAAGAGGATGACAATTAAGGAGACCGTTGAAAATATGGGCCCGAGAATCCCGAACATTTCCGGTGTGACAAGCCCGAGGACCGGGCCAAGGACAAGGCCGATGATGAGCAGGAACAGGAGATCAGGAATTTTAGTCCGGGTGAATAACTCGCTGAGGATATGACCAAGGATGATCAAAACGCCGATAAAAAAAATAAGGGGTGCGACATCCATGCTGGTTCCTGTAGTCACATATCGGTTACATTTTTTTAACATTTTCGGAATTTTCCCGGATTTTATCCGGATTGGTGCGGGACAGACCGGGAAACACTGTGTTCCGGAATTTCCGGAAATTTTTTTCTCGCTGAACCCGCCACAAAAAAAATCCGGAAAATTTTTTTATGATTCCGTGCCGGAATTTTTATTCCTGAGGCTGGTTCTGCGCCCTGAATGTGAGCGTGTAATTTCCCGGCAGGGAAAGATTGATGGCTGCCGGAATATAATTCCGCACACGTGGGATTGGTATGCGGCGGTTGTATGCTGGTATCGGAACAGGCATTGCAGTGGTCCTGATCATCGCGGTTTTTGTTTTTATGGGGGCGCAGGTCCCGGTACAGGTTCAGGCCACCGTGACGCCCGGGTTCATCATGCTCCCGGCGGGATTTTCTGTGGAAATTTACGCAGACAACGTGCCCGGCGCCCGGTCGCTTGCAGTGGGGGAAGCGGGAACAATCTTTGTCGGCACCCGTACCCAGGGCAGCGTGTATGCCCTGCGGGATACCAATGGCGACGGGAAATCCGACCGGCAATGGACGATTGCAACAGGACTTTTCATGCCAAACGGGGTTGCGTTTCGGAACGGATCGCTCTATGTTGCCGAAGTGAACCGGATCCTCCGGTACGATGTTATTGAAAACAATCTCGATAATCCGCCCAAGCCCGTCACGGTTTTTTCCGCACTGCCCTCCGATACCGGTCATGGCTGGAAATTTATCCGCTTTGGCCCTGACGGGAAACTTTACATCCCGGTTGGCATGCCGTGCAATATCTGCGAGCCCCCGGGCGAGCTGTTCGGTACGATTCTCCGGATAAACCCGGATGGCAGCAATCCGGAGATTTACGCAAAGGGAATCCGTAATACCGTAGGATTTGACTGGGACCCGGCGACCGGCGATCTCTGGTTTACGGAAAACGGCCGGGACTGGCTGGGGGATGATCTTCCGCCCGATGAGCTGAACCATGCACCGGTTGCCGGTATGGACTTCGGGTTCCCATACTATTACGGGAACTGCATTGAAAACCTGGAATATTCCGGAACAAATCACCCGACCAATTGTACACCGGCTGCCCTTGACCTCCCGGCCCATGTCGCACCGCTCGGGATGCGGTTTTATACGGGAACCATGTTTCCGGAAAATTACCGCGATGCGATATTCATTGCCGAGCACGGCTCCTGGAACCGGAAGACTCCGATCGGGTACCAGGTCATCACGGTCCGGCTCGAAAATGGGAGCCCGGTATCCGCTGTACCTTTTGCAACCGGGTTCCTGGATTCCAATGGAACAGTCACCGGGAGACTGGTCGATGTCGAAGTCCTGCCCGACGGCTCGCTCCTGGTATCCGATGATTATGCCGGCAGGATTTACCGGGTAACCTATACCACCCCGTCATAAGTTCAGAATCCCGGGTAACCGGGGCCAATCATACCGGAGCCCATAAATCCTCTTTTTTCCGTGCGACCCTCCAAACTACCCCTTAAAAAAAGAGGTCCCAGGAATCGCAATAAAGTGCATGTTTTTATCCGCTGAATATCGATTGGTTTTAAAAAATACGCGATTATATCGATAGTTTCCATGGTGGTGGACACTGCTTCGCGTGGAACCCGGAAAAGGTGGGGCAGGACCGGGAATCCGGGCCCAGTACGGCCCCGGAAAAGATCATCTTTTTTCCCAGCCGGTTATGGACTCCGGAACGGCATCATTTTCCCTCACCAAAGAGCGATGAAATTCCGATCCAATCCGGTCCCTCTGCGTGCCCGGATTACCCTTCCGGGACCCTGTTTTCCGGAATTATGTGCAAAAAGGGTACACTTTTACACATTTTTTCTTGATTCACGTTTTACGGGTGATTTGAGCCAAACGGGGCATTTTGCATCGAGTTATAAAACGCTAATAGACGCTTTTGGAAGGCAGAACGCAGACGGGGTGGGGGGTAAGGAAGGTCCGGGGGAAAAGAAGGGGGGTTTTGGGGGTGACTTTTTTAAGACCGATTGCCACTTCATTGGGTAATATCCACGTTATCACACATCGGATCCGGATTTCCTGCACATTAAATAAACCCTCAAATACTTCTCTACCGGCTCCGATTTACCTTGCTGAACGCCGGGTTGGGACAATTTCGCGAAAAACCGGAAAAATGTTTTCGGTATCCTGTGCATCGTATCCCGATTGGCCGTACCTGGTGTTTGCCGGGTTCTGAAATTGGATGCTGATAGCCCCGGTTGGGTGGGGGATCGAGTTGAGGATTCTTGCTGGTGTGGGACTTATGCACTAAGATCGTTCATCAGAGGGTTGCGTACGTCAATGAGATCTTCAACAAAGATTTTAGGATTGGACGACTAATTCTGATTCAGGAGCGAAAAATGTCTACCTTCACTGCCGTGCTTCACCAGGAGAATGATACCTATGTGGCAGAATGTCCGGAGGTCGGAACTGTCAGCCAGGGCAAAACTCTGGAAGAGGCGGTCAGCAACCTGAAAGAGGCAACTGAATTATATCTCGAAGAGTTCCCGCTGACAAAAAAGAAACGGGCAATCCTGACAACCTTTGAGGTGTCATCGGTTGCCACATCTTAAACCGGTTTCCGGTGAAGTTACGATCAAAATTCTCTGCAATAAATTTGGTTTTTCTGTTTCAGGTCATTCCGGAAGTCACGTACGGCTTTCAAAGATATGTGCCGATGAAAAAACCGGAACCGTTGTTCCTCTTCACGATGAATTAAAACCCGGGACATTGCGGGGAGTTCTCAGGTTAGCTAAAATTGATACTGATGAGTTTTACCGGTATATTTGAGTGAATACGAGCCCATCGATCTCGCTCACATCACATGCTTTTTGAGCTCGGCAGGACTCATCGTCCCTTCATCCCGCCGTTCTGCAACCATAGCCAGATCATGCAGATCTTCTTTCAGGTGCTGGTCCTCTGTGAGCGGAAGAATGATGGCGACGTTGTTCCCGTTTTTATCGATAACATATTGTTCAGCAGCATTCATTGAAGTACCTTTATTCTGTTTTGTATCAACCTGACGATATAACCAGTTTCTGTGCAATTTTATGAATCGAATGAGACGGTCATTTTCCCGATCCAACCGGGCCCTGTGCGAGCCCGGATTACTCCTCCGGGAACCGGTTTTCCGAAATTACCTGCAAAAAAGTGTACACTTTTCCACACTTTTTCCGGGATCACGTTTTACGGGCAATTTGAGGCAAACGGGGCATTTTAAAGGGAGTTATAAAATGCTAATATACGCTTTTGGAAGGCAAAACGCGAAGGGGATGGGGGGGTAGGAGGGTCCGGGAGAAAAGAAGGGGGGTTTTGGGGGTTGATGTTGGAGTAATTTTCTCTATGTCGGGTATCGTAGATACGGTTTTTCGAGGCCACAAATTTCCCCGGTTCAAATATTATATATAGTTATATAACAAAAAATGTCCTATGACCTCGGAAGCCAAAGCGGTTCACTCTCCCCAGCTCGATACCATACTGATGGTCGAGTCCTTCATCCGGGAGCACAGCGGGGAATACAAAAAAAGGGCATTGTGGGAGAACCTGCCCAAGAAGATGATGTACCAGACATTCTCCACGGTTATCAGTTACCTCCAGGATTCCGGAAAAATCGCAATGGATGCTGACAAAAAAGTCTGCTGGATCTATAACCCGGAACTTATAACTCGATATATTAGTAACAATGATCTTAAGATCCGATGAAATCCGCCCTCTACTTTGCTGACGATCAGATCAGGCAGACTTTTTTTATGCTCCAGTCAGGAAGGGCAGAAGAAAAAGAGATTTTCAGTCAACTGAATGCAGCATTTGATATGATTGCCGGGGATCCCTTTTGCGGGATTCAGGTTCCCAAACGATTAATCCCCAAGGTATATATCACGAAATACGGGATCGATAACGTCTGGAAATTTAATTTTCATAAGAACTGGCGGCTGATGTACTCCGTTGCCGGCGATGGGACCCACGTCATTACCCTTGTCCTGGAATGGCTGCCGCATAAAGAGTACGAGCGACGATTCGGGTATTAAATTGCTGAACGGGAACGCTTAACTGCAAGGGGAGGTTTTTTCCGTTCCGTTAATTTTTTGTTCATTGAAACAATCGAATGAAATGTAATCCCCGGACCTTTTCCTAAAATAAAAATTAAAAAATTTCCATGGTAATCCAAAAATTTTCTCACAGCACCTTCAGCACCATGATCGTGATATCGTCATGCTGGGCCCGGGCGCCGGCAAACTTCGTGATGTCCCGGACCAGTGCATCGATGATCTCCTTTGAGTTCCGGGTTTTTTCCGCTTCAACGCATGTAGTCAGCCGCTCGACGCCATACTCTTCGTCATTCTCGTTCATCGCTTCGGTCACGCCATCCGTGTAGAGGACCACGACATCGCCGGGCCGGAGCTGGATCTCGACCGACTTGAGCGGGATCTCATCCAGCACGCCCAGTGCAACGCCTTCTGCATTCAGAAGCGTGACCCGTGTAGCGCTGGCACCGAAGTAGACCGGAGGATTGTGGCCGGCATTGACAAACACGAGCGACTTCTTCTTGTAGTCGAGGACTGCGTAGAAGAGCGTCACGAACATGCAGGACTTCGAATCATTGAAGATGTGCCGGTTTGCTTCCCGGATCGAACTGACCGGATCTTCTATTGTTGATGCACTGGCCCGGATCAGGGTACGGGAGAGGGCCATGAAGAGTGCAGCCGGCACGCCCTTGCCAGAAACGTCAGCGATCACAAGGCCGTAATGATCGGAGTCGAGCGGGATGAAATCGTAAAAGTCCCCTCCGACTTCGAGCGCCGGCAGGCTGAAGCCTTCGAGATCGAAGCCGGGAAGTTCCGGTGCGGACTCAGGGAGGAAACTCTCCTGGATGCCTTTTGCGATCTCCAGCTCCTTTAACATCCGCTCCTTCTCGGCCGTGGTTCGCTTCAGGGTGCTGATATAGTCCCGGAGATCGGCTGCCATGGCATTGAACGACCGGGCAAGGCTGCCAAACTCATCCTGTGTTTTCACATCGACGCGGTACTCGAGGTCTCCCTTCCCGACCGCTTCGGCTCCCTTCTGGAGTTTTAAGAGCGGCTCGGTGAGGTAGCGGGAGAAAAGGACTGTCAGGATAACGACTACGATAAGCAGGACAAAGAATACGATGATAAAGAGATTCTTTAACGATTCCTGCTGGCTTGCCATGTGGGTTGCGGCGTCGAGCGAATTATTCTGGATCTGATCCCGGGTAAGCCGGGCCGGGGCGGTCACTTCATCGACCGGCATGACAACCCCAACGCTCCAGTTCACGCTTGGCACCGGGGCATAGGCCATGAACCGGTCCCCGTCATCGAATGTCACCCGGGCAATTCCGGTGTTTCCGGCAATCATCTCGCGGGTAACGGCAACAAGGTCTGGATTGTTACTCTGGAGAAGGTTTTCCGTGACAAAGGACTCGTCCCACCGCCGGTCCCCGGCCGAGAGGCCGGGCCTTGTGATCACGTTTCCTTCGTTATCGATCAGCAGGGCATAGCCCCGCTCCCCGACCTGCGTGCCGATAATATTCTGGTTGATGGTATCGATGGTGACATCGGCCCCGACAACCCAGGTCCGGCCGGTTGCCGGGCTGTACACCGGCCGGGAGCAGGTGATCATAAGCCCGTTGCCCAGCAAATCGACATAGGGTTTTGACCAGGAGATGGTCCCGCTCTGTTTTGCCTGCGTGTACCAGCTCCGCTGCCGGGTATCAAACGAAGGGTCAAGACCGTTTGTCCAGGGATAGATAACCGCAATACCGCTGTCGGTGCCTGCGTACAGGGCCGAGATCTGCCGGTCGGCCTGGAAGACCGGGATGAAAATGCGGCTCATCGTGCTTGCTGCATCCAGTTCATCCGCAGGAGTAGTCTGTTCAGTGCCGGGCGAGAAATGCACGACCGTTGCAGCGTACCGGTCGGCCGGGGTATCGGTCTCACTGTGGAGGGACGGGTCACGTGCCGTAGTCTGGCTCCCGATAACCTCGCCGGCATAATAGGTCATGATGCCAAGATCCCCGCTGACCCGCTCGAAGAGGATATTGCTGATGTAGGCCTGGTCCTTTGCAAGCCGGAGGAGCGACTCCTGTGCATCCCGCTCAAGGGCAGCGGTACTGTCGGCGCTTGCCTTGTTGCCGAGATCGGTGCTCCGGTCAACCGCGTACCTGCTGACATCTTCTATCTGCGAAAAGGCAAGGAACCCGGTAATCGCAAGCGCTGTTATGGAAAGTGCAAGAAAGACAAGAAGGATCTTGGTCCGGACCGAAAAGCGGATCTCGGGATCGACAGGGCTTGCCGGGTTCATCTCATCATCATTTGTCTTATGGTGGAAAAATGTTCGTATTTTTTTTGGCGGCAGGGAAATGACCGGGAAAAATTATTTCAGTGCTGCAAGGAACTCTTTTTTCCGGTCTTCAAAATCAAAGGGCAGGGAATACGGGGAAAAACCAATGCCTTTTTTCTTCTGGATAATTCCCTGTTCGATCAAAGTCTGGAGTGCATCCCGCATCGACCGTTTCGAGATAGGGAGAAGCCGCACATCCCGTCTCCGGTGGAGATAAGAGAGGAGAATCCAGGGGTTTCCTTCCGAACGTTTGCCTTTTCCCTCGGTAAAAAACATCTGGACCGTATCGAAGATGATCTTCCACTCTTTTTTGGTCGGGGCCCGGGTCTCGAATTCTTCGCTGTCGTCATCGTTCAGGTTTGACTTGACATAGGAGATGCCATCGATCTGGATGATCTCGATATCCATCTGCTTGTTCTCGCTGACCGATTTGATGAATGCCCCAAAACTCGGGAACCCGATCTTCTTTTCCGTAAAGGTCGGATCGATCTGGAGCATTTTGATCTTTATACCGGCATAATCGAGATGCTTCCCCTCGTCTTCCAGGAGCCTCAGTGCATCTTTTAATAAATCGATAGCATGCGAGAGTTCCTTTTGCAGCGTGGTGTCCTTTTCCTTATCCGTCTCATGAATGCCGGCGATCAGTTCGTAGGAGATGAACTCATCGCAGTTCTTGATGATCAGCTTGCTCGTGAATGCATCGCCGCTGAGTATGATGACATATTTCCCGCTCTCCCGGAGTTTCTGGATCAGGGAGAGGAAGTCGCTGTCCCCGGAAACAATGGCAAACGTGTTGATGTTCGGGTTGAGGATCGCCGTCTCGACCGCATCGATTGCAAGCTTGATATCCGCCCCGTTCTTTCCTTCGGTATTCAGGCTGGGCTTTTCGATCAGTTCGATGCCATAATTGAGAAGGCTTTCCCGGTAATCCTGGTTTTTTACCCAGTCTGCATAGGCTTTCCGTATCCGGACCACGCCAAGCTCTGAGAGTTTGTTGATGATCGGCTCGATCCTGAACCGCGTCTTGTATTGTTTCTCAAGGCCGATCTCGATATTTTCAAAATCTATGTAGAGTGCAATGACTTTTGTGTCCAGCGCCATAAGACCCGTTTTTAGTATGGTTCATGGGGGTTAAGATATTTTATCCTTTATTTTTTACCGGACAGGATATTTTTACCGGATCCCGGGTTGCCTGCATGACAATATCCTGTTTTTTTCTGATCCCTTAAATCCCTTTGACAAGATTCCTGTTCTGGATGATCTTTGCACATACGATGAATATGAGCGTCACGGCAACGAGCACCAGCATGTCAAACCACGGAGGGTAGATGGCATCCCCGTTCAGTGCTGCATGGAACAGGTCGACCAGGTACGTGAGCGGGGAGAGCGAGGTAAGGACAAACATCCAGCCGGTCAGCTGGCCGAGCGGGATGAAGATGCCCGAGATGAAGATGAGCGGGAGCCGGACAAGGCTTGAGAGCATCATGATGTTTGAGGGATTGTCTGTTGTCGGTGAGGCAAGCAGGGTGCCAAGGGCCGCAAACGTGATCGACCCGAGAATAAATGATACGGCAAGAAGCCCGGCGCTGGCGAGGGGGAGGTGGAGGAGCATGGCACAGAGAATAAAGACAATGGTCGTGATGGCAACACCGAAGATGGCCCCGGCCAGCAGGTCGCCGATGATGATGCTCTCAAGAATAACCGGAAGGGAGACGAGCCGTTCGTACGTTTTCTCGCGTTTCTCCCACGGGGTGATAAGCGGGCCGACCGAGGATGCGGTGAAAAAAAGCATCATGCCGAGGAAGCCCGGGAAGAAAAGGATGAGGTCGAGGTCACGGCCGATAAAAAAAGTGAGGAACATGATGAGGGGAAAGAGCAGGCCGAAGATGACGACCGGGCCTTTGAAATAATAGATCCGCATGTTCTTCTCGGTGATAACAAGGATGCTCCGGATAAAAATTTTCCAGTCCATGGTTCAGGCCCCCGCGGTAAGCCGGACAAACGCCTCTTCGAGCGTCGGGTTCGAAGTCGCAATGGAGATAATGGTCAGGTGCTCCCGCCCGGCAACAGATGCGAGATATTTTACTGCCCTGTCCGGGTCATCGGTATAGATCAGCCACTTGTCCCCCCGGGGTTCTGCACGGGTTATGCCGGGTGCAATAAACAGGCCAGCTGTCACCGGCTGATCGAAGGCGATCTCAACATAGCGTGAGGTATCGAATGTTTTCTTGAGTTTTTCCGGGCTGTCCGTCACGACGATTTTTCCGGCGTTGATAATGCTGATCTTTGAGCAGAGGGTGTTTGCCTCTTCGATGTTGTGGGTCGTGAGGAGGATCGTGCTGCCTTCATCGTTCATGTGACGAATGGTATCGATGACAAGCCTGCGGCTGTACACGTCCAGGCCGGTTGTCGGCTCGTCAAGGATAAGAAGCGGGGGCGAATGGACAATGGCACATGCGATGCTGATCCGCTGGCGCATGCCTTTTGAAAACGTGCGCACGAGATCGTCTTTTCGCCCGGTGAGTCCGAGCCGGGCAAGGATTTTTTCTGCCCGGGCCTTGCGGCTTTCCGGATCAAGGCCATAGAATTTTGCGGTGAGAAGGATGTTCTGCATCGCGGTGAGATCGCTGTAGACCGTGCCGTTCTCAGGAATGACACCCATCTTCAGTTTTGCCGTGAGCGGGTCTTTCTGGATATCCGTCCCGAAGATCCGGGCCGACCCGGCATCCGGTATCAGGACCCCGGTCAGCATCCGGATCGTGGTGGTTTTTCCCGCACCGTTCGGCCCGAGGAAACCGAAGATGCTGCCTTCCGGAACCGCGATGCTGACATCGCTGACTGCTGTGACCGGCCCAAATGACTTGCGGAGATTTGTTGCTTTGATTGCATCCATGCACGATGTTCCGGGTTCTTTATTTTCCGGAATACCAGATGAGGGTATCTGTTTTATTGTTCATTCCATGTGACTGATGACCCGGTATGTTCCGTTCGGGATACGGGTATCGAAACAGGCACCTTTACCGGGCTCGCCGTTTTCGGTTATGGTTATGCCGGTAATGGACAGTATTTCCCGCGAGAGGAAGAGCCCGGGGCCGGTGTTCTTTCCAAACCTTTTGGTGAAGATATGCGTTTTATCCCAAAAGCTGATGCCGGTGCCGTTATCCCTGTACCGGAGATGGAGATCCTCGCCCGGCTGCCGGGTGCTGATCCGGATCGTTGTTCGGGTCTCCCCGCCATAATTGGGAGAATTATCGACCCGGTTGTAATACCTTTTAGAGCAGGAGAACGGCAAATCTCTCAAGGTCCGGGCAGTCGGTACCGGGTCTGACATCCTGCCCCGGGAGTGTTGATCCTACCGTCAGCACCGGGAGATTTACCTTCTGGCAGATTGGGGATTTCATGACGGTTTTCTCGTAATCCCGCGTGAAATTGATCGGGCGGCTTATGGTACCGGTAATTTTCTGCCCGGTTTTTAAATGGTATCTTAGAAAAGATCCAGGCCGATCAGCGGGCCCGCTGCAGAACCCGTCCCCGCGTCCGGTTATTCCCTCCGGGACAGAACCCGGTGATTCGTTCAGGTTTTTTCTTATTGCATGGTTGGGGATTTACCGGTATTCCTTTTTTTGCCACCTGGCCCAAAAAAAAAGATTGCAGTCCATTACCTGGCCGGATATTTCCGGATGATTCGAAAATACGGGATACCGGGCAGTGCAGAAATTTTTTATAAGATATGATCTTTTCTGATCCATCCCCAGGGAAAAAAAGATCAGATGTTCTGTGCCGGTACCACGCTGCTGCCGCTCTGCAGTGCAATGGTCCGGGGCAGCTGGATTCCCAGCGCTTCCCTGAGAACATCTTCAACGGTTTCAACCGGCACGAACACAAGTTCGGCCCGGACATCTTCCGGCACATCCTGTAAGTCCCGCTCGTTCTCTTGTGGCAGGATCACTTTTTTTATCCCGGCCCGGTGTGCGGCAAGGACTTTTTCCTTGATCCCGCCGACCGGAAGCACCGCCCCGCTTAAGGTGATCTCACCGGTCATGGCAAGATCCGACCCAGCGGTTTTTCCGGTGATTAAGGATGCAAGGGCCGTAAAGAGCGTGACACCGGCCGACGGCCCGTCCTTGGGCGTTGCGCCGGACGGCACATGGATGTGGATGTCGCGGGTCATGAAGTCAAACCCGTTTCCCGTTCCGGCAAGCCGCGAGCGGATGAGGGAGAGCGAGATCGTTGCCGACTCTTTCATCACGTCGCCAAGCTGGCCCGTGAGCGTGAGCTTACCGGTCCCGGGCATGAACGTTCCTTCGATGAAGAGAATCTCTCCCCCGACAGGCGTCCATGCAAGGCCGGTTACGACTCCCGGCACGGGTTCCTTGCGGGCAACCTCCTGCCGGATCAGTTCTTTTCCGAGAATGTCTGCAAGGTTATCCGTGGTTATGACAACCGGGAGCACGGCTGTTCCGGAGACAATCTTCTCGGATACATGGCGTGCGGCTTTTGCCAGTTGTTTCTTGAGCCACCGTACCCCGGCTTCGCGGGTGTACTTGTCGATGATGACTTTGAGGGCAGCGTCTTCAAACCGGAGCTTATCGGCATCGAGGCCGTGCTCCCGGAGGATCTCCGGGATGAGATGGTCCTTTGCAATCGCGAATTTCTCGTTCTTGGTGTAACCCGAGATCTCGATGAGTTCCATCCGGTCAAGGAGGGGGGCCGGGATTGTTGCAAGCGAGTTTGCCGTTGCTATGAAGAGCACATCTGAGAGATCGTAGGGCACTTCAAGGTAATGATCCGAGAAGCTGCTGTTCTGTTCCGGGTCAAGGACTTCGAGCAGGGCGCTTGCCGGGTCTCCGGAGTACGATGAGGCCAGCTTGTCGATCTCGTCTAAGACAAAGACCGGGTTTCTGGTGCCGGCTTTCCGGATGCCCTGGATGATTCTCCCGGGCAGGGCCCCGACATAGGTACGCCGGTGACCCCGGATCTCGGCTTCGTCCCGTACACCGCCGAGGCTGACCCGGATGTACTTGCGGCCGAGGGCTTCTGCTATGCTCTTTCCAAGCGAGGTCTTGCCTGTACCGGGCGGGCCGGCAAAGAGGAGGATCGAGCCCTGTTTCTCCTGTTTGAGTTTCATAACCGCGAGATGCTGGATGATCCGCTCCTTGACTTTTTCAAGGCCATTGTGGTGACGCTCCAGCACGGTTCGTGCCGCACTGATATCGATGCTCTTTTTCTCTTCGGTCTCCCACGGGAGTTCGAGCAGGAGGTCGAGGTAATTCCGGATGACCGAGCTCTCGTGGTTGTTGCTGCCCCCGGTCTCCAGTTTTTTTACTTCGTCAAGCGCTTTTTTGCGCACTTCGTCGGGCATCTTTGCCCGGCTGATGCGTTCCCGGTATCCGCCTTCGCCCGAGACTCCTTCATCATCGCCCAGTTCTTCCTGGATCACCTTGAGCTGCTCCCGGAGCATTGCTTCCCGGTTGGTCCTGCTGACCCGGTCGGAGACTTTCTTTGCCATCTCCATGCGGATATTGATGGTGTCCCGCGTCCGGATGAGGAGTTCGAGGAAGGTGATGTACCGCTGCCGGACCGATGCGATCTCAAGGAGCGACTGCTTCTCGGCAACATTGACCGGCAGAAACGGCATGACAAATCCCAGGATCTGGTCAACGGAATCCATTTCATCGATAGGCCGGGTGAACTGCTCGGAGCCGGTGAAGCGGCTGCTGGTCTCGTGGATGGTGAGCTTGATATCCGCAAGGATCCGGGCCTTCAGGTCATCGTCGATATCCTGCTGGTCTGCAAGCGGCATGCAGCTTGCATAGAACCTGCCGTTCTTCTCCGATACGGTTCCTGCAATTATCCGCTCCACGACTTCGGCACAGATCACGTACCCGTCATCGGAGGGCTGCACGTGCGATACCCGCAGCAGGTTGCCGGTCCGGTACAGCGATTCGCCGGTGAGTTCCGACAGCCGGGTTCCGCTTTTGACGGTCAGGGCGACAGCCGGGGCATCCCTGTTTTTCTCCATTGCTTCCAGCAGGAGATCGCCGGTGATTTTATCGACGCTGAATTTTGTACGGCTCTCGGGGTATACGACCAGATCAAAGAGCGGTATGACAAGTTTTTCTTCCAATGAGTCGGGTTTTCCGGTGTGCATGGTTTCCTCATTCATTTAGTTCGAATTTACCTAACTAATGGCCCGGTGAAAAAAATTTACCGGACTTTCCCCAGGATTCCGATAAGGAGATCCCGTTCCTGTTCATTGAGTGAATTCATGATTCGTCCAATCATCCGGCGAAGGGCAGCCTGTTCGGCCTGTGCGATCATCCGGCCTTTGTCCGTGAGGCGGATATACTGGATCCTGCCATCATCGGGACAACGTTCCCGGTACACGCATTCCATCCGGACGCATTTGTTGATCATCTCGGTGACCGTTGGCTTGGAGGTTTTTGTGATCTCGGCAAGCCTGCTGAAGGTAACCTCACCCTGCTGATTGATCACTTTGAGGTATGCGATCTGTTTTACGGTCATATCGGAGAGGCCGCATTCGGAGAAGATTGAGCAGGAACATTCGTTTTTCATCCTGAGCAGGTTCTCGAATACTTTTACTAAGTGCTCGTCAGTCTCCTGCATACTCCGATCCAAATTAGTTAGGGTTTACCTAATTATAAAGATTGGTATCGGGTCACGGGAATGATCGAATGCCGTCTTCTCCTCCAGGCCGGATTTATTGAGTTAGTACGCCGGCTCTTCCAAATGTTCCGGTATCTTCTCCCTTGCATTGGCCGGCAGCCCGGGAATTTTTTCCTGTGTGGTAACCGTCATTCCCGGAAGTCCGGAAGTCCGGGTTTTTTCGATCCCAACGGATCTTCATTGCAGCAGCGATCACCGGAATACCCGGGTAACCCGGTATCGTGATTGCCGGTTGGCAGCGTATTCCGGCACCAGTCCTTATGTTTTTCCGGTCCCCTGCACGAGGACAACGGTAATGGTGTTTTCACTGCCGGCATTCATGGCTTCCTGCACCAGCTTCTCGCAGGAGACTGCAAGATTATTCCCGTTTTTCCTCACAATCGCAGCAATGGTTTCATCATTGACGGATCCGGTCAGGCCATCCGAACTGAGCAGGAGGAATTCATCGCCCAATACAAATTCTGAAACATCTGTTTCCCTGATCCGGTAGGGGGGACCGAGCACGTGGGATATCATATCCGAAAGAGCGGGAGGTTTTGGGGCAGCAGAGGATGACTGGCGGGCCCCGGGGGGTTGCCTGCTCCGGGCAGTATCTGCAGCATGCCCGATCGTGCTGCCGGTAATGATGGTGCAGTTACGGTTCCCGATATCAAGAATCGTGCAATTCCGGTTGTCATCGATGAGACCGGCAACAATTTTTGTTGTAAGACCGGTATGTTCCGGGAGGGTGGAAATGGCCCGGACTTCCGCATCGGCTTTCCGGATCCCGGCCAGAAGAATATCCCGTGCCGGGGCTTTTGTGTTTTTTACGGTTTCAATGAGTGCAGCAAGGGCCGTCATGCTGGCAAGTCCCCCGTACGGGTGGCTCGCAAGACCGCTGGCTATTGCAAATAAAAAATAATAATTCCCAAACTTTTCGGCACAGAATGCATCATCGTTCTGCGTGCGCAGGCCCCGTTCCGACAGGGCGGAAAATTCTATTCCGGGCATATATTCCCCCATCTCTTCCCGTTAATATAAACTTATTTATTGTGCAATCCGGTTAAAACACTCCGAAAAGGCCCGGGTTTTTATATCTCCAAAAAATCCGTATCTCCAAACCCGGCGATATCGTTTCCTCCCGGAATTTTCCGGTCAGCACAAGCATTTTTTCCCTGCGTAAACCTACCTGACTCCTGAGATCCATGAATACGATCTGCCCGCACTGCGGCAAGGCCACATCCGAAGAATCCCCACGATTCTGCAGCGGGTGCGGTGCCCGGATGGACGGGACCACTCCCCCGGGCTGTCCGGCACCGGGAGTCCCGCAGAAAAATCCCCTGATTGCCGGGTTCTGTTCATCCTTTCTTCCCGGTCTCGGGCAGGTCTGCAACGGGGAAACCGTCAAAGGGTTCGTCATCTTTTTCCTTGCTATTGCCGGAGCGTTCTTTCTCCTGATCCCCGGTCTCCTGGTCTGGCTCTATGCCATGTACGATGCCTATGCCGTTGCAGGAAAGATGAATGCCGGCGAGATCGAATATCGCGAGACCCGGATACTGCACATGATTCTGTTCATTGTATTTGCCCTGGTTGTCATCGGGGTCCTGCTCATCATCATTCTTACGATTATCATGGCAGGCCTGATGGCCGGGCTCGGGCCGCTCGGCATCGACAACAGCGGGATGTTCGATACGAGCGGGTTGTTCTGAATTTTTAGATCTCTCCCTGAGTTTTCCCGGGCAGTCATTTACGCCCATATCGCTCATATATGCAGTACCAATATTCCATCAGGAACATGAGGACGACTTTGGAGATACTGGACCTGCTGCGGGGCATGAGGCAAGAGCTTTTTGAACAGTATCACGTGCAAAGTATCGGGATTTTCGGATCATATTCCCGGAAACACCAGACTGAAGCAAGCGATCTCGATCTCGTTGTGGAATTTGACCAGCCAATCGGCATGATGGCGTTCGTGCAGCTCAAAAACCTCCTCTCCGACCGACTCAATATTCCCGTCGATCTTGTTACTCCTGATGGACTTCATCCCCTTATACGCGATCAGGTCATGCATGAGGTTGTGTATGTCTGATAAACGATCTTCGGCCCTTCTTTTGTATGATATTTTCCAGTCCGTAGTAAAGATCGAAGAATTCACCCGGGGAATATCTTTTAACCAGTTAATAGAGGATGAACGGACAAAAGATGCGATTCTCCGGAATCTTCAGGTCATTGGGGAAGCATCCAAAACTTACCGGAATCCCTGATCACCCGTCATCCAAAAGTAGACTGGAGCGGACTTGCCGGTATCCGGGATATTATAACACACCGGTATTTTCGTGTTGACTGGCATCTGATCTGGACCAGTATTGACGATGAACTGCCGGTTTTAAAAATGCAGATCCAAGATCTGATGAAGGAAGAACAGGGATAACCCCAGGAAATTTTCAGGCAGGATTTTCTTTCCTGGATACAGCGAGTGCGAGACCCTGCAATTTTACCGGAGTTGGAAAAAAATCACCAGCTGTTCCGGACCTGGAACGCCGGTACTTTCCGGTACTGCTCGTAAAAATTCCCGATGAGATCGGCTTCGAGTTCCCGGAGGTGGTGCGGAAGGATCGACAGCCCGATGATCTGGTACGAGAATGTCATGTTCCTGCCTTCCTGATCTTTCCGGCTGAGCTCGATGAGGCGTCCGGCAACATCTGCTGACTGGCCGATAAAGACGATCTCGTTTGATCCGGTATCGGCGAGAAGGAAGAGCCCGGCCCCGCCCGGGATGTTCCGGATATTTTCTTCGTTGAGCAGCGTAAACTCCTGCCATTCGAGATCCATCCAGTCAGGATCTCCCGGTTTTCCGTGAACCGGAAGAGGCTCAAGGCCCGGCCATCCTGCCGGGTTATCCTTATGGCCCTCTTCGAGTTTTCCGCCGCGCCGGTTTTCCCGGTGGCTGGTGGATTTCCGGTACCGGGGGTGGAACCGGCCGAAGTTGCAGAGCGGGGATTCGTTCCGCTCCAGCCGGTAACGGTACAGGAGATATGCTTCCATCCCGCGCCGGGCAGCAGGAGATGCATCGAGCGGGGCAGCAGAGCATTCGTACTCCATCTCGTCAGCATCCTGCCATGCAAAGAGTGCCGCAGCTTCAGCATGGGGATCGCTCCACGGCATGAGATCCCGGCCTTTGAGTTCCATGCGGAGGTCCTGGAGCCGCTGGTAGAGTGCCCGTTTTGTCTCGCCGATATACATGAGGAAATTTTTTCCCGCCGGCCGGATGCGGTAGAGTCCGGGCTCTTTTGGGATCTGCTGGAATTCCTGTTTGCCTGCGCTGAACGGGATCCATGGCGACCAGGGAAGAGAGGCCTGGTTATAGGAAAAATAGTCCCGGTCTTCGGGATCGATGGGGGTTTGTTCAGCAGGATCGGGTGACATTTCCGGTTAAGAATTGGATGCGGGACTGGATAAGCGTGGCGGGAATTTTTCCGCGTCAACTCTTTATAGAGCCCCGGGCTAATCACTCTTCATGGATACACAACCACAAAATGTGAAGGTGAAACGCGACCGCCCGGTCTGTGACAGGTGCCAGGACCCGAACATTGTCCAGCGACCTGACGGCACCTACCGGTGCAAGCGGTGTGGTTACGACAGCGGGAAATAACCGGGAGATCCGATTACCCGGTTTTCCTGCGGTTTTTTCCCGGCACCTGGTTTCACAGCCACCTTTAAGGGATTTTATTTCCCATTCTTTTCCCGGAGTTTTTATTCATGGATCTGCGCCCGTTCATGCTCGCATGGGTCGATGCCTTCAACCGGGCTGATGCCGATGCACTTGCCGGTTTTTATGCCGACGATGCGATCAATCACCAGGTAGCCGAATCACCGGTGGAAGGCCGGGATGCCATCCGGCAGATGTTTATCGATTCGTTTGCCCTTGCGCCTATGACCTGTATTGTTGAGAACCTGTTTGTGGATGGCGACTGGGCAATCCTCGAATGGCGGGACCCGCTCGGGCTGCGGGGATGCGGTTTTTTCCATATTGTTCATGATATGATTGTATTCCAGCGGGGATACTGGGACAAGCTCTCGTTTCTCCGCTGCCAGGGCCTGCCCCTGCCGGATGCAGATAAAAAGCAGTTCTGCGAAGAGACTCCGGTTGATCGATGAACCGTGAGCAAAAAGAGAGGGATACTTATCTCTGGTACGTTGCCAGTGCCTGGCCCCCGTACTGCACCATGTGGGTTTTCATGGATTTTTCAAACGCCGCACGGGTTGAACCGGGTTGTGCATCCAGCTTTGCATCGAGGCCGTAGACATTGAAATAATAGGTATGCATCTCTCCTTTGGGGGGGCAGGGGCCGCCATACCCGATTTTCCCGAAATCGTTTTTACCCTGGACTGCATCGAACGGCCGGGTGAGGACCGGTTCTGCGGGAATATTTTCCGGTATGATGTCCCGGGCTTTTATATTCCAGATTATCCAGTGGCAGAACATTTCAGACGGGCCGATACGGTCTTCAATCGTGATTGCCAGGTATTCCGAATGAATCCGGTCGATGCGAATCTCCGGGGACCAGTTTTCCCCATCGCAGGTATACTTTTTTGGAAACATCTGTTTGTCAAAATCAATACGTATGATCAGGTTTTCCATAACGTGTCCCTCCATTGCACGGATACTATTTTTCTGACATGATAAAGATTGTCCAGATCCGGCTGAATAACCGGGATGTTCCATCCTTATGCAAAGGTCCGTGGGGAAATTGATGCGAATATTGACCGGCAGGGCAATACGGGAGGGTATTACGAAGCCATGAGCTGGTGGATTTCAGGCATTGCAACCCGGCCGGCTTGATTGCAACCGGAAAGTAAAAGTTTCCACTCTTCGGGAAGTATCGTTAGAATAAACAATCAAAAAAAAGAGAAATAATTATCCGTTAAACACTTCAGAAGCGGGGCTTCCGGTGTTTCGGGAGGCAGTCTCTGCAGTAGACGGGCCTACCCTCAGTTGGCTTGAACGGGACTTCGCATTCTTTTCCGCAGTCTGAGCAGACTACTTTTGTCATTTCACGGGGACCGCCAAAGTCTCTGGGACCGCGGCTTCCACCAAAATTATTTGATCCATACATAATGTTTACTCACAGGCTTATTGGTAAGCTGCACATGATATATGTCCCCCGAGTATAAGAGATAGCGTATTGGGACAGGGTTTTTTTGGGATTTTCAGGCAGAATGTTATTTCCGGTTTTCCATTTTGTTTTATTCATCGTGGAGAATGGGGTGCGGGTTCGGTTGACGAGGTGGGAGGATTGACGCTCATCGGGGTTTTGGTTATCAGCGTGCGTGGGCTCTGGCCCGGGCGGTTTTTAAAAAATAATGTTTATTCCGGAACCAGAAAACCCGTTCCTTCCTTTTTCCCGGGAACGTTTCTATGAAATTTTTATCGGGCTCTCAACGGTCATAAAAGATTACCGGAATTTTAATTCCGGGCCCGGCGCAACTATCCGAAAACAAAATGAGATCTTAAGAATTATGTCGTACAAAAAACCGGAACAGAAATTCCAGACTTCCATACTTTTTTCATACAATTCTCTAAATTTCCGGAATATATTCCCGCAACCGGACATCGTTCCATCCTTCTATAGGTTCCGACCGCGTGATGTGGTTCCGTATGAACCGGACTGCCTCCTCACGGGTTGTGGACTGGCAGGTATTTGTCTCGACCCCGTTCCATGTCCAGTGCCGGAACCAGAAGCCGATGGTTCCGTCCGGGCACTTTACAGCCATAAGGTCCGTACCGCTTCTGACCGGTGCATGGGTTTTTAAGGAATATCGCTGGGAGTGATAGAGCTGGATTCCGGTTGCGGGGTCAGGGGCGGGATGACAGATTTTTCCTGCATTTTTCATCTCCAACATCACATCCGGATATCTGTTGGCGAGCACCACGGATATATTTTATGCACATAATGTGCATTAAGTCCTAAATGTGCATGAACCACATCCAGAAGTGTATGCCAGAGAAAGAAAACACCGTTAAGTCAAGACTTCATTACGGTTCCAATTCTCTTGATCTCACCATCCCCGCGGATGTTGTTAAGGCCCTGAAGATCAATCCTGGTGATATCTTCCGGTTGATCGTCAAAGAAGAAAAGGGGATTCTGGTTTTACAATATGAGCGGGTTTATTCTACAAAGGTGTGAGATGCACTAAAAACTACCCTTACATGCCTGGTACCGGTTGAAGTGACCGGACGGTTTTTTCGTGTGACTGATGATTCGAACGCTCACCGGGTTCTGTTCCCCAGCTTGCGAGGTCAGAACCCTGAGTTACTGTTGATAAAAGGTAAGGTGTTGACCGGAGGCTGGAGTTCATGGCAGTGAAACGGATTTTTTCAAAAAAAACCCACATGAAGTCAATGACTTCGCACCGAAGCAATGAAAATTTTGCTTTGCGAATTCAATTTCCGGTTGAGTTGAGTATCGTCGACAAAATTCAAAATTTTCATGACAAAATCTGCTGCCTTTCTGGTCCCGGGCAGAAAGTTTGGAACTGGCCGGGATAATCAGGCTCCGGTTTCCTGTTCTATGATGCGGATGTAACCCGTAAACAGATATTTTTTATACCGGTTTTCCCGGAAATTTCTGTGAGATTTTTTCAAACCGGTTTACCACATCATACGCGGGCTGATGGCTGATGCCCCGTGATTTCCTGATATCCGTAATGGTAACGACCGGTTAAAAAAAAGATCGGGAAGCCGGGCGGCACTCAGGCCCCCGGTATTGTTCCGGAATTTTTCTTTGAATGATAGGATCTCCCGTGCGTTTGTGAGTGCTTTATGTGAGACTTCGAAAATTTTGCGAAGGAAAAATTTCAGCTATGCTTCACCGGAATAATTTTTATGATTCTGGTTATAATTCTGGCCAGCCGGAATATGAGGTGAGGAGGGATGTCCTGATAATCAGAATACGATTGCCCGACTGTGATGGAACATGTGATTAGAGGATCGTCATGAAAATATTTTTGATTTTAAAGGCTCTGTTGAAACCCTAAGAAACCGGTAGAGCTAAGAACAAGTTGCTCCCTGTAAAAGTTATGGTAAACCCAAACAAGGAGCACTACTTCTTCTCAGATCAG
>Ga0074198_1000312_pt1 | contig 58818 bp, 92 predicted proteins | sample EPASupsiteSAE323_FD_64527 | JGI IMG/M metagenome (GOLD analysis project Ga0074198, IMG submission 64527) | Bioremediated contaminated groundwater from EPA Superfund site, New Mexico - Sample SAE3-23 | ecosystem: Environmental > Aquatic > Deep subsurface > Groundwater > Contaminated ... | reverse complement strand
TACGTCGTGGCCAATCAGTTAGCCGGTTACCGCCGTTCCTACGATCCTGTCGATTACCGCTGTGGCGCCAGAGACCCCGCCGGTCACCGTTGCACCAAGATGGAACGCTGCCGTTCCGGAAGCATAGGAGAGTCGCTGCTTCTGGTATCGCCGCTGTATCGTGCAGGTGTGAGGCATTGCACAGATCACAATCCGCCTCCCTGGATTCCCCACGGGTTTGTCTTGACGGAAGATCCGTCATTCCACGGTTCAGGGATGTTGTTCGGATCGGTCTGCATCAACCCCATATCGCAATCTGCACGGCGTACACCGGACTGTGCTTGCGGAGTGCCCTGCTGGTTCCACTGTTCGATTACGGCTTTACATTGGATAGAATAGACCGAATCGCCGGGTTCCTTCAGGCTTTGCGAATAGTCACCGGCTGAATACGAGGAGAACCCGAATGCCGGATCCCCGATAATCCAGAGGTGACAGATCATTAACGCCCAGCAGCGATCGTAAATGTTGGAAGGGAGGTTCCCGCTCCCAACATTCTGATCCAGAAGAGATTTCGCGTCTGGTTTGATGAGTTCGTAGATCGCGTTGGTGAATGCGCCGCTATCGCTGACTACAATCAGTCCTCTTGAGACTGCCGATACCAGCGTAGTTGAGACTGTCATGCGTCATCTCTACTTCTTCTTGAGGTCGAGTTTCTTCTTTGTTACAGTCGCATCAACCGGATCGCCGCCCATCGTTTCGATCTGGCTCTTGTTGGGATCCTCGATCCCTGCGGCCTTGAGAGCAGGATCAACAGCCGGCTCTTCCGGTTCCTGCACGGCGGGCATTGCCGGTCCCGTAATGGGTTTACCGACAGGAAGATCCTTGCTCTTGATCTGTTCCATCGGGGAATCCGCACGTTCAAAGAAACCCGGGATACCCGTTTCGGCATCCTTGAACTGCGTTTCTTCCATCTGGAACACTTCGCCGGTCTTATAGACCTGACCGTTCTGGTGGTGTTGTGCATCCGGTCGTTTTACGCGGACAGAAATAAGGGACATTGGGGGTCTCTCCTTGTGTCCCTTTAGCTGGTACCGCAGCCTGTTGCTACACCGATCGCAGTCGGGAAGACGAACCTGGGAGTGAACGTGGTGAACACGACACCGCCCATCGGGGAGAGCATCTGGCTCGGGCCGTTGACGAACACATCGTTGATGTAGTTCGCGCCAACCACGAGATCGAAGAACCGGCCGATCGGGTCAACCGGTGCCATGATGCAGGTACCCTTAGTGAGGATCGGAGTGCCGTCCTGATTTGTGGGTGCCTTGATGATCGTGCCTTTCGGCATGTTGGGGTACTGGTTCAGCATCTCAACGACCATCGGGGCTTCCCGGAGACCGATGCTTGAGATCGATCCCATCAGTTTCTCGTAGTTGAACGGGCTGAGGAGCAGGTTCATGTTACAGCCGACAATGCGGGCTGCATCGAACGCCGCCCAGCCGTTCTGGACGGTCTTGATGGCGTTGCCGAACGTGCCAAAGTCTGCACCTGAGAAGGACGTGCCGGAAACGGCAGTCATGCCCTTGACGCGATACGTGCTGCCGTCTGCCGAGGGGTTCCAGCCGTTGATCAGGGTGTTGTCCTCGTAGAGTGCCGTCATGTAGCTGGCGGAGATCGCGCCGATAGCGTTCAGGTTGACGCCGCCGGCTTGGAACACCTGCCAGTCCTGCCGGGGAATCTGGTATTCTTTCCAGTGAGTGACGAGATCCAGTTCGGAGTTGTCGATCCGGATGTTGTCAAGACCGCTGCCGACTGTCGGAGAGGTCATGCTGCCGAACGCAGATCCCATTTCCTGAATCTTGTTGAAGTTCACCCGGTACTTATCGGGGCCGATGACAACCTGTTTGGCAAACATCTGCCGCCCGACCAGCACGGTACGGAGCGGTTCTTTCAGCTGCTCGTCAAAGTAGGTCGCAAGGCGCTGCTGGAGCGTGACGTTGTTCACGATCTGTTCATAGGTGAGTTGCCTTAAGGCATCTGAGTCAGTGTCTACCATGATTTACACCCTCTGGACTTTGAGGCGCTGGGCGCTGGTGCTCGATGATTTGCTTTCAAGTGCCACGGCATACGCACGGGCCGCCCCGCCAGAACCGGCAGAGAGCGAGAGTTGGCCGCTGGCTGCGGGATACAGGAGATTGCCCTTGACAACGCCCGCAGACGTGCCATCACTGGCCTTCCACCAGCCATACCACGCGAGATCCGTTGCCTGATGCACGAACGCCCGGGAGTTCACGGTTGCGCTGGACTGTGCATACGTGCCGTCCATCGTGTAGTAGGATCCGGTCGCATCCATCGGACGGAAGAGTAGTGCGGTCTTCTCGTATCCAAGGACACCAATCGGGGCGTGTGAAGCGTCACAGACCACTACATCGTCATCGGTTGTTCCGCCAAGAACCAGAACACCGGGGATCATGCCCGTGTTAGTCTCGACGCTCAGTTCTTCGCCAGTCTCGGCGTTGCCGGCAAGGATCACCTTGTCGGTTGGAGTATACTGTTTCCATACTGACATTTTTCAGTCCTCCTTTAATCGACGTACCCGCCCTTGCCATCATTGGCATACGGGTTCCAGACACCGATCCCACGGACCTTTTGGTTCTTGATCTGTTCCGCAATACTCTGGGTTCCGGCGGGCGTGGCATGATTAGTCGTGCCTTCCTGCGCAGTACCGGGTTTGAATCCCCGTGCAGCGTCGAGGATCATGTTGACAACTGCTTCGGGATCAGTATCCCATTTCTTCCGGAGTTCGGTTTTCTCGGCTTCGGTTTTAGGGGTTTTCCCCTTGGGAAGCTTGTTGACCATCTGCTCGAACTTGATATCATTGACCTTCTGGGTCAACTCCTCAACTTTCTGCTTCATAGCCTTCTCTTCCTCTTCGGCCTCTTCGAGAAGTTCCTTAGCCTTCTTCTCCTTTTCCTCAGCCGCAGTGTCATCCTGCTGCTTCTGGGCTTTCATCTCGTCAAGCTCTTTCATGCAGGCATTGACACGCTCTTCGAGCGCCTTCTTGTCCTCCATCATCTGCTTGATCTGCGTGATGAACGCCGCGCCGTCTTGGTACTTGAAGCCCATGTCCTCAAGCCCTTTCTTGACAACTTCGTCCATATCTTCATCCTCCTTGGTAACTGCCCCTCCGGGCACTACCGGCTTACCGTCTGGTGAAGCCTTCCGATCCGCCTCCACCGGGGGATTCGCGGACGTCTCGGCTTGCTTCATTGACGTCTGACCCATCCCGCCAACCGGTGGCATTGATGTGGCATCGTGCAGCATATCGTTCTCCACCTTCCCCATCGCGGAGACAGCGGGCGTATCGGTAGCTCCGGTTGGCGGCAGGATAGAATGGTAATCGCCATTCACGTCCGACCGTTCAGCCGTCATTTCCCCGAGAACGCCATCGAGATCCTTGATAGCCTCTTGGTGGGCGCCAAAAACCTGCTGGATTTTGCTCACGATTTTTTTAAACTTGGCGAGATTAGAGGCGGAAATGACTTTCCCGACATTTCCAACTTGTTCGTTCTGTGTTTCCACGATCTCACCTGTCCTGCATGAAGGACATATCGCCTCCATGCCCAATCCGCAATACTTTCGCTCCTCTTTGTTCAGAATAATTGATCCCTGATCTCTCGGCTGGTTCTTCAAGTCCTCCACAAATACCAGAACGTGGTTTGGGCGGATGTTGCCGACAAGCGTTGCCGGATGGATTCCGCGATTTGTCCGGCACCAGAATCCTGTCGAGAGTGAGAGGATCCCTTTGAGAATATACTGTGAGCACTGACCATCATCGGTGAATACCATCTGGCCCATTAGCCGGGGGTGTCCGACTGTAACAAGATGAGCGTGATTGATAAACCCGACAATCTTACCTCCGATCCGTGCGAGTTCCCGATCCCGGTCTTCATCGAATGCCTTCAAGTCAGGATGGGTTTTCGCAAATACTATCGGGATGCCGTTCCACTGGTCAGCAGTCGAGGTAAAAGATTCAAAGGGGAAGTATAAGTCGCCGATCACCCGGTTGAGGAATTGCAGGATCGCGTCGTGCGAATCTGCCATGCCCCCAAGGTTCCGGATAGTCTCGGCCTTGGACGTTACAGGCTCAAAATCTGTGGAAGGCATTAAATGATTATAAGAATCCGTTTGCTTATATCGCTCACGCGGATTTAGTTAGAACAGAAATATTTGTGTAAGTAAACTTGTTTTAAGAAAAGGTTAGGTTGATTCACTTAAGCTCGCATTGGATCATATGAGCTAACATAGGATCTGGTAAATATTTATGAGCGCAGATTATCTTACCGATCTTTTCCTCTTGATCTAATAAGTATTGCATCGCTTCATCTTTCGATGCAAGTTTCTTTAAAGATATTCCCTTCATAAATTTTCCACCACCTAAAGAAGTAAAATCCAAAGGGTGAACTGTTATTTCCTCAATATTTAATCTGAGATTTGCAAATGTAATATGATATTCCCATTGGATCGGCAACTCTTCAACAGGGGTACAAACAGGACCAAGAATATCCTTTAAATGAATACTGTGATAGGATAACCATCCATTAGGACGAACTAAATATTTGGGATGGTCATATGTTCCCATAATTTTCGCAATCATGCGCTCTCCTTCAAAATTTATGAATACCCATTGATTTAACGAATATCTCGGGGACGGTTCAAATTGTGCTTCTTTTTTCTTTAGAACAAAAGGCCACATTTTTCTTTCACTCTCCTTTTTATAAATTATAATACCACCGTTCTACATTATTAACTTTGTTACAGTCGTAAAAAAGGAGAGGTTGTTTAAGTTAATATTTTATCCTGTAAAGGATCAGGCCAACTTCATGTAGTTCAGCACGGATCGCCCATACTCATCAGAGACCAACCCGTAAAACCCATCAACCGCCTCAGACACCTTGACACACACACCAACTTCCGATGTGCCGGTAGAATTGGTGTATACCCAAGTGAAGGATTTTGTAATCGTTGTGAGGTTATAGATGTCCGTGACAATCGCAGAGCGCCGTTCGGTGTTGGGAACGATCGTAGTTCCGTTAGCATCACAGAGCGCGTAATACACATAGATCGACGATGCCGGCGGAGCGGTAAGAGTGGTATTCTCTCGGACATTAGCGGATATCAGATATGATCCGGTACTTGGAGTGGTGAAATTAAGCGATGTCGTACCGCCGGTGTTGGCCTGTAACCACGATGCCGTAAAGTTCACGGTTCCCGTTGCAGGGACATTATCCATGACTACTGATCCGTTTCCTTTCATGGTCGGGATTGTCACATCGCGCATGTGCGTGATGTTGTTAGTCATATCCTTCCAGCTGGTCGTATTGAGGGAAGTCAACGTTTCCCAGTAATCCGCCGATACCGGGGGAATTACAAGGCCCGCCAGAAGAATGAGTGCCAGCAGAGCCATAATTTTCCTTAATGTGCCTTTTGAGATCATGGTATAGCCTCCCAATAGATCGTCTGTGCCGTCCCAGGGGCGTTCAGGTTGGTCTTGATCGATACCGTGAAGGTAGTTGCTCCGATCGCCGTCACCGCAACCATCTCACCAGCAACACTGCCGATTGCAATGACTGAGGTAGGAGCTACTGAGAACCCGTGCGTGATCGTATCGCCATCCTCGACACTGGTTGCCGTGCCGGTTCGGGTTGCCGTTGTCGGTTCGTGATAGTTCAGGTTAACAACCATAATTACCGCCCCGTGTATCTTGCATTGACCGTCGCATCAGTCCCGCCACTCTCACTCACGAACCTCAGCCGGATATAATTGATCTTGCTGGTATACGTGAACGCATTAGTTCCGTCTGCTGTTACAGTCGTATCAGTGTCACTTTCTGACAAGTTGTAGAAGTTCTCGCCGTCAATACTGCCTTCAGCGCGAAGCACGACATTAGTTGTAATGCCGGCCACGGTATACTGAAGGACATGTTCTTTGAAATCGCCGCATCCAATAGCTGCCGAGACTCCGGGAGCCGTCAGTTGCGCGAATGGTAAAAACATACCCATAGTTATGTCACTCCTGTTTGTTCTTGCACCGTCATTTCATCACTTCCAAAGAATTTATAGAGTTTTTAGAGTTTTTAGAGATCAATAGGAGCCGGTGTAAGTCCGTACTCCTTAAAAGGCAATATGGTGATGAAAGCTTATATCGCTCATTCCAATATTATCATAAAAAGGAATTACCATCTCAGTACATTGACCACGGTCTGGTTGCTGCTGTAATCTGAGAGCGTACTGTTGACCGTCAGGTTGACCCGGTACACGCCCGGCCCGTACCATACCTTATAGCAGTTCTGCGTATAGCAATGCGTCCCGTCGCCCCAGTTCCAATCCCATGCGGTCGGGCTGCCGGTGCTCTGGTCGCGGAAATAGATGCCTTGAGGGTACCGGACGGAGAGGGGGCCGGCCGGGGTGAACTGCGCCAGCGGACCGGTGACATTGACATACGTCACCTGTGCACTCCGGTTCGTGCCGCCGTCGCCGGTGATCGTCAGCGATACGGAATAGTTGCCGCTGGTTGTGTAGGTGTGCACCGGGGTGGCGCTGGTCGATGTTGTCGAATCCCCGAAGTCCCAGAGATATGATGAGTGATCTCCGGATGAGATGTTGGTGAACTGCACCGCAACCGGAGCGTATCCGCCGGTGCTGTTGGCGGTGAATGACGCGGCGACCGGGACAGGAATATATGACAGCCGTGCGCCAACAGTCTGATTGACAACCGAAGCGACATTAGCCAGAGACCAACAGAACAAACCGGCAATCGCGCCACCACTCCACCTGCCGCCGAGCAGCGCCCCCCTGTTTCCTGTGGCCTGATAGTAGTAGTCGGGTATATATGTACTAGTGCTTCCTCCTGATGCTGATGACGGCAAAAATACCCAATCTGCCAACACGGTGTATGAGAGATTACGCTGGTACCCGCCAGCATTCGGCAGAACTAATCCGGTGTATATGTACGGCGACGCGAATGTGTCACTGGCAAACCCGTGATCGGCAATCCACGGTTTATTATTCGCTTGGATATTCAACCCGTCAACCCATTTCCAGACGTTGCCGTAAAAGTTTTCGACTCCGCGAATGTTGACCGGATACGTCCACACCCCGGATGAGTGCAGCACCGCTGAGTTCCCTGTGGCGTTCCCAAGTGTTGATGTACTGCCGGTATTGACTGCTTCATTGCCGGTGCCTGATGCAAGGTTCGTGACACCCGCACCGATAACTACTTGTGAGTCCCAGTTCGCGTACTCGGTAATATACAGGAGTTCGACTAAGCTGACCTGCTGGAACGTCTGTAACTGCCAGCCCTGCGACTGGTTGTATGATGCGCCCTTGTTGCGGTTCTGGACCAAAGTGCGAAACAGCGGGAGCGTGATCGAGTTGTTCTGCCCGCTCGCCGGTTTCAGCCCGGGATACGACGCCAGCATATCGCCGGTGACGGCTGCGGTATTCACACCCGCGAAATCGCCAGTGTTATATGTGCCGTTCGCGTACTGCACCGCGCCCTCGTATGCCCCGAGGTAAAAGGCGTTTAGTTCATGTCCGTCGCTGATGAAAGATGGATGGACGCCATATTGTGGAGAGGTAACATTCACGTCAGAGATGGAATAAATGAACCAGTTGTGTGCCGCGTCATAGGTGGTATAGTACCAGAACTTAGGGTAATACACCATCACCTGATCGCTTTTGTTAACCCGCCCGATATTCTTCCACGGCGCGGTGTTGTTGAAGTCCGGCGGGGTTACATTCGTCAGCCCGTCAATTGTAGTCCATGCCAGTTGCGGGGATGGCTGCGAGGCGTTCCATGTGACATTGACTTGCGTGGCGGATACCGGCACCGTGATGAGGAGCAGGAGAACCAAGAAGGCGATAAACCTTGCTGATTTCATACCACGCCTCCGTCTGAATCCCACAGAAATTGATTTTCTGTTGATGAAGGATTGGTGGGATCTACCCACACCCACATATCTTTATAAAGTGGTGATGTGTCGTAAAGCGGAACTCCGTTAACATATCCGACAATGAATATTGGTTGATCTCCAGTGTCCTGTTCTTGATTGTGTGCAGGAATTTCCACCATCGATCTGTCAGAATATACAAATCCGTGAATCGTTTGCGATACTGGATTTTGCGGAAAAACAGCAGAGGTGATCGTGTAAACGTTAAAAACCATCAAAACGACAAATGATATTGCCCATATCACATCAAGCGCTTTTTCGTTCATATTTCTTCACCACCATGCGCGACAAACCCCGCCAGTTGCCACATGCGCCAGTGACCGATCACCAGCCGGTCTAAAAAATTGGACATTGCGCCCATCCCTTTTCAGATCTCGCGGACGATCAGATCATAGGTTCCCGAATCAGCACCGGAATATCGGAAATTCACTGACCACCCGACAGGTACAATTATTCTAGCGGGATATGCTGCACCTGCTGTAAGGGTAGCCCCGCCGTATTCCGTCTGTGTCCGATCGCTTTCTCCAGTTTTCCGGAAGATTACCGATAATACTCCGGCATTTGACGGGCAGAACCGGTATTCATAGGTTCCAAATGTGCGGGTCGGCGTAATATCAGCATCAAGAAGATCAACACTTGCACCGGGAAGCGATTCTCCCATAAGGTGAACTGGCTCAGCAAACCCGCCACCAGGGGTTAGTTGGTTATATCCTGATTCGGTTGTCATGACAAAACCTCAAATGGTAAGTATATGATACTCTGCACCACTCCTTTATATCGCTCATTGCGTGATCGGGACATCCTCATCGCCCGGGACGGCCTGCCGGCGTCTGCGATACAGGAACTTACGAATTCCCGCCTTCTTCCGCGGATCTTCTTGGTTCTCCGGCCATTTGTTCAGTGCTGCCGCGATTTCCCCGGGCGATTTCTCATGTTGCCATTGGATGATATATGCCTGTTCTTTCTTGGAATAGTCCCGTGCAAACGCCATTTTATAAGAATCTCCCTTGCCCGCAGGTGATCTGTTCGTGTCCACAGGTACAGTGCGTATGCGGCTGTTTCTGCGTGGTTTCTTCTTCATCTTCTGAAAGACCTAACGACCTTTCACTAATTATCCATCCGCCGCGACAATTTGGATGGCTTTGAGCGTCAATCTCATCTGCCTCTTCCTGAGTACAGATCAACCCGTCAATCTCAGTACACCCGCGATATTCTTTCCCCCCGACAACAAATAAAAAATCAGTACACGTGCGCTCGTCCTCGGCTTCTATGCGTTCATAGTGAGTTACGCTGATCTCTTTGTATCGTTCTTTCGTGCCGGTATTGATCGCCTTCATGGTCTCGGTTCTGGCAATCATCCGCGCCCGGACTTCCCCCACACTCTCCGTGACCCCCTGAATCTTCTTTGTTACAGTCGATAGGGATTCTTCATTCACCATCCCATCCGCTACAGTCCGGCGGATCTGCTGGTTGACGGCATCCGAGACGCCCTTGAACTCTCCTTTGGACTTCTCCACCAACGCCCCGACTTTCTGCCATGCCCGTTGTCGTTCCTCAAGCGGAGCGCCCAGCTTGATCCCCATCTTGGCTTTCAGGTTCAAGTCAGCGTATTTTGTACCGTGGGTGAAAGCATCGGGTATTTCACGCTCCAGAATGGCATTTGCAGGGCCGATCAGTTCAGCAGTAGTCAGATCCTCTAACCGCTGATAGAAATGCTCAATGCTGAACGATACGGGCCATTTCTGCGTGTGTTGTTCCATCTGCGTGAATGGCTGCTCAGCCGGCTTGAGTTCCGCCAGTACCCGGCGGCGATAGTTCCGGAATAAGGTGACTAGTTTTGCCTCAACTTTTGCGAGCCGCGATAATGACCGAGTGGGATCCTTCCAGCTTTTGGCCGTCATTGTTTTGCTTCTGTCCTTCATAGCCATCCTTTTTCCCATGGTGAATCCGGATCAATAACGAACCAATCACAGTCTGTTGATTTCTCCTGCTGTTTTTGCTGGAATAACGACGGACAGGTATACCGGTATTTACAGGAGTCGCAGTTCGCCGTCATTTTCGGTATCTCCCCGCATACCAGTTTTTGGGAACGCGTACGTTCTTATGCCAATCCGAACACTTGTGGCCGGCAAAATGCCGATAAAGCGGTGAGTTGGGATTGTTACAGACCTGCCGGATGGTCCTGCACCCGCAGTTCCAACAAGAATCCATTCACTCACTCTTTTCTTTCTTGACCCACTTGCCGTCCTTATCCTGTTCCCAGTTGGCCTTGAGGATCTTCCACATCGTTCCGGACGCTGCCGCCCTCGCTTCTTCCGTCTCTTCATGATACTGGTTCTTCCGGAGATCCTTGTAGATCCGGTCAGCTTCCCTCTGCATCTCCTCCGGGGCATCGCCAAGTTCGGGCGTCTGGTACGGGGGGTTGATTACGGCCTCGGTCTTGTTGGCAACCTGCTCAACCTTCTGACCGACCGGGACATGCGCATACCCAGCAACGTCCACATTAGGATCATACTTCTTTACGTTCGTGATTTCCTTGTCGTCCATGATTTATTCCTCCTTTCTGTGATTTTTTCTTACCTTGTTCTTTGTGCTCAACCTTGTGACATTTTACACATAATGTTTTACCATTGTCCACATCCCATAATTCTTCACAAACAATAGCTTGTTCTATTGTCGTAATGTTATTCTCATCAAGAATCAGAATGAAGGGTTTAATGTGATGGGCATTTAACCGCCCTCCACGAACTTTACATTTTTGGCAGGTAAATTGATCCCTCTCAAATACCGCAAGAGTCCAGTCTCGACATTTTAATGATTTGCGAATTTGTTTATGCAAACCTGTAACGCCACCTTTCCACTTATGAGATTTTGGGCCGCGTTGAGATTCGCTTCTCTTTTGTCTAACCTCTGGGCGTTTCATTGGATTCTTGTCTGGGTGTTCAGATTGATACTTTTTTGTGGCGTCGCTTAATTTATTTCGGGTTTCTGCGGAGAGATGTTTATTTAACCAAGGGGCATTCCCATTCTTCATTGACTTAGATATTTTTTGTTTGTGCTCAGATGAGAGATGCTTGCCAAAATTATGGTTTTTTGATCCTCGCTGCGCGTCACCTACTTTTTTATTATGCTCTGGTGTTTTCGGAACGTCTTTTAATGATGTGGATATCTTCCTCTTTCGTCCGGCCTCTTTGATGGGATCGTTACAGATACCGCGTGTCATTTATTATTGAACGCCTCCGGGTTGCCCGATTCCATTATTCTGTTGCCATGTGCCATCTTTCATATGTACCCATCCGGCTTTTCTAACGGCGTTCCATGCATACGTAACCGCTTCTTCGTTACGGTTTGCTGAGTCTGCTGGGTATCCACTGGTGGAGCAAGAGAACAAATATGCTTCTGTTAAGATTTTCTGTACCTCAGCTGGAACTTCATCTGTTGACGGCCAATACGCAGCCTGTGTGATTCCGCTACCACCGATATTCTCCGTAGTATCGTTGGGATCCTGCGGGAACGCTGATCCTTCATCCAACGCAGCATTGACAATCTTCTTGACCTTATCGTCCTCCACGTACCGGTCAGGGTTCAGTTCATCCGCCCGCACGGCTTCAAGAGCCAACCGGGCTTTCTGCATGAGCGGTGATTCCTCGCCACTCTTGGCCGGCTCCTCTCCCTCTTCCGGACCCGTGGGTGCCGGCTCAGTACCCTCCTTAGGGCCGGGTTGGGCCGGCTCCGCACTCCCGAATGCCCCGAAGGGTGACGGCGGGGTCATGGAGGCATAGTACTCCTTGAGTTCCGCAAGGCCCGCTTCATCTAGTTCATCAACCCCGAGTTTCTGCCGGATCTCGTTTGGCAGACCGGTCTTGGTGGTGAACAGTTTGTCAGCCTGCTGGAGTTCAATAGTGCTGCGATCGATGCTCGGATCAGGAATGTCTACCTCTACCGTATAGCCCTCATAGCCGTTCACATCAAGATATTCCTGAAGGACGTGTGTCCATTGCGTCTCAAGCCACGAATGGACGTTCCGGGTGTAATCGTCCACCATCTCTTTTTCACTGCCGGACGCCCCGCTTAACGGTGCTGACTGTGACCGTTGGATCTGGTTGGCGGCGTTGAAGTATTGGGTGATCAGCCGGTCAAGTGCATCGATGGTTTCCAGCGCAGACCCCGAATCCTGTATGCCCGGCTCAATGATCTCGAAGTTCGCTCTCAGCTGGAACCCTGAATTCTTGCCCCAGTTCTGTAAGAGCAGTTGGCCGTATTCAATATCGTTCCCCTGCGGGTTGATGATCTTGAGGAACAGGATCGGTGCACCTATACGATTGACCCGCTGGACTTGTGCCTGCCATGTGAAATCCAGCATGGCGATCAGCGGGAAGATCGGTAACATCACGGGTTTTCCCGCAAGGTCCGGGAATGCGGGATCCTTGATCGTCACGATATTGGTCAGCTTGGTTTGCAGGAACTGCGTGGACACTACCGGCCCCGGCGGAGCGTTGTTCTGCGGCATGTAGAGCGTCTGGAAGTATTCTACGCTGCCATCATAGGGACTGATGACAATACCCTGCATGATATCCGAATACAGGAACGGCCTGCCATACGGCTGCGTGCCGAACGAATCTGCCGGCAGGTGCCGGAGTTTCTGAAGCGTGTAGACGTTATCGTCCCAATCCCATACGGGGTTGAACAACGAGATCCCGAACCAGAAACAGTCCGCCCACGACATCTCAATAGCCGCCTGTAACCCGTAAGTATGCGGCTGTACCATCACGGCATCCAGCATCTTTACCATATCATTGACAATCGCCGTGCATTCGTCCGTGTCAGTCTCGCCGTCCGGATCGTGGATGATGATCTCACACTTCTCCCGGAACAGCATATGGCGTTGTTTGTGGTAGATCCCTGCCGCGTAGACATTATCCTGATAACGCCTAATTATTTGGGTAGTATATTTTGGAACTCTATAATAGTTTCCAAAACTTGAAAGAAATACAACTCCTTGCTCATCTGACCGGTTGATCGTTTCTGGTTGACCTACCCCCTGAACGGGATATGCCTGAATTGCTCCGGCTGGATTGTTCACGGTCAATGCCGATGTCCGTTCTGATCCGGGCGGCCCGGCAACGTTCCCTAGATTAGGATCCTGCTGTGCGCCCGGCGGATTCTGGGCCGGATACGGTACTGCCATCGACCCCGAAAGGTCAGACTGGCCCGGTCTCGGTGCTTTGTTGCGTATTTGTCTCATACTGTTCCTCCGACTGTAACAAACGGGATAAAGTATAAATAGTCAGAAAATAAAGTATAAATTACCCGAAGAGGGAGAGTGACGAAAATGGATGTAAATGACCTTAAAGAGCAACTGATCGCATGGTGGACCGCAGTAATCCGAGACCCTGTTGAGATGTCAGCAATCTCAGAATACCCCGGAATATGTCCGTGCGTCTTTTTGACAAGCGAACACAGCGACGCCAACCGCGCCCCGATCTGGCGATCCGAACGGGCGTTTGGTGCGGTATATCTCTGGGTGTGAGTGGGATGAAACCTACCGTTGCACAGGCGATCCAAGCATGTAAGGATATTGAGGCAAATCCGTACCCCTATGGCCCCAACGTCGTGCGGATGCTCCGGAACACGCGGCTCGATCTCGAAAAGATGCAGTCTGCGGGGATCACGCACGCCCATCCGGGGTATTGCTCTCATCCTACCTTTGCGGGAGATTGCGCTGAATGCAATCTTACCAATTATGGCAGAGATTGCCAGAATAATCCCTTGAATTAATTTCATTTTTTCCCCGCATCAATCATTATAATCCCACCGTGCCACAAACAATTTTTCGTCTTTTGTTGCATTTGGTCCAACAATCGGTAATTTCGGAGAGAGCCCCAATCGTTCGGCATGTTTATCAATAGAATCTAATATATCTCGCTTAGGAACTTTGCCGGCAAGAGCGCGAACCCCCTCAGGGCCGTATTCTTTTACAAGTGCAGTTACTCCCAGAGATTGCCCGTCTCGGATGTGACTTGATCCACCTTTACCATTCAGGTAATCAACTTCTTTTTTAATATCGTCCACGGTACCGGATTTATCCCACGTTTTACTATCTCCATTGAACTTGTAACTGCGTCCTTTGAGATCGTCTTTGATATCAAAACTGTGCTCAACAGCAATTTTAGCATTGTCCGGATCATTCGGAGAGACGGAAACAATCCCGTGAGGTTTCCCATATTCTCCCCGCCCCTCATAGAGATCAGTGGGGTATCGTGTCGCGAGGGAGGATACGTCTTTTTGAGTGGCAGGAGGATTCGTATGTTGACCCCTCGTAGAATATCCCGTTCCGGCACCTTCACTCTTCCCTTCATTTGCGCCGCCCGAACCAGACTCTGGCTTCGCACTTCCGCCACCTTCGCCGGATCCGCCCACTTCGCCAGGTCGTCCTTCATGTCCGAAGTTCCCCGAGCCTTCGCCACCATGCTTGTGTTGTTCCATCATCGATCCAACCGGGACATAGGCTTTACCCGGCTGCATTAAATTCGCGTCTTTTTCTGTCATAATAATCACATCAGTCCCGGCAGTTCCCTGCCGCCTTGCGGGGTCTTCTTTCCCGGCTGGTGCCAGTGGTACTTGATACCGCCGCCCGGCTGGGTGTTCATATGTTCCTTTTCATTCCAGATCTCAGGGAGTTTCCTCGCGTCATCGTCCAGAATATCAGGCGTCCCGACATTCTCCGTGGTCAGGTTCTCAATGGGGATCGGGTTCCCGCCGAACCGTGCTGCCGTGTAGACGGAGATCGCTACGGATAGCAGCAGGTCGGCGTTCTGATCTACACGCAGTTTCTCTACTTGGCCGGACGGGGATATCTCCAGCTTGAAATTCAAGATCTCATCAAGAAGCGGCTGGCATAATTCCAGTTCGGGGGAAATCTGTAATTTCCCTTCTTGTAGAACTACTTGCAAAATAGAGATGATGTCACGAAATGGTACCTCCCAAAAGAGACGGTCATAGCGCCTGAGCGGATCCACCGCATTCTCAATGTGCGGTTTAATGGCGGCCTTGACGTTTGCCACGTAGATACTGACGGGCGATATTCCGCCGGTCTTGAACATGTCCCGCACCGGATCGCCAATGAAGGTAGAGTTTAATACGACCAGCCCGCCCTTCAACTCTTCCCGGATCTGGTTGACCGTCTCGATGATCAGGGGATACGGCGCACCCTCAGGGAACCTTTGCAGGTACCGGACTTTATACAGCAGGATCGGGTCGAGGGTGAACTCCGTAACGCTGATGGTGGTGCTTTCCCCCGGATTGCCCGCAGGCTCGACCCCAATATAGAAGTGGCTCATGATCCTTCTTTCACCTTACATTTCCGATCCGGATGTGGGCAGGATTTCACTAGACATGAATATGAACGGGAAAAGGTTATCTTGCGGGTGCCATCTGTAGTGGTAAAATCCTGTCCCCGCGTTTCGCGCATTCGTTCATATTCACAATCTGCCATTGTTACAGTCCTGATTTCAATCGATATTCACCAAGCGCGGGTGCCCATCTTCCCAAAATCCCACGTCTTTAAATGCCTCTTCAATCCGTTTGAGGACTTCTTTCGTGTGACCATCTGCCATACCTTTTGGTTCAAATTCAACAGTAAATCTCGTCATTTAAATCTTCCTAATAGTATTTCTTTCCACTCTGCCGCAACCTCTGGCTTAAACGGACATGATATCGGAAGGTTAGTCGTCTCTCCCTTCATTATAAGCCGACAATGGGGTTGATGTCGTGTTGGGCATTTTTCACATCGCCATACCGTTTCGTTGTCTCTGTGGTTTGCGTCGGTCATGTTACAGTCCTGCTTCCTTTAATTTCTGTTCGGCTTTTAGCATTCTTTTCACAATGATCGCAAATTCTTTTTCAAACTCTCCGAAAGATTTGTCCCTCGTTGCATATGCAAAACAAGATCCGATTTCAGTCCAATGATTGATATAATCTTGCGGTGTTCGATCTGGCTTGTGACGAATGCCGGTGTCAACAATGCGTTCTAATTGCCCCCATTCGTGCTCTTCTGCCAATTTGGTAAGTTTGTCTTTGAGCGCGGTCATTATTCCAACCGCCCTTTCACTTCATCGTTCTTATGCTTGTCTTCCATCTCTTTGAGGTGAGTATAATACATCGCAATTTCATCCAGATGATCCTTGGCGATCTTCGTGGCAACCGCCGGATCATCCGTGTGCTCCTTCTCAACCTCAACGCCAGCCTTCAGCTGCTCGGGATCGTAATCGCTGTCAGGCCGGGGGTCGGGGCCGGACAGGGACAACTTCGGGCGGTCTTCCGTCTTGGCATTTGTTACAGACGTGAATGTTACGTCCGGTCTCATGGTGTTTGCATCTTCATTCATGGATACTACCATCCTTTTCAACAATCAGACTTCTGTTCCCGGGCTGAATGTCAACCCGTATGCGTTCCCGCCGGTGTTCGACTGTGGGTTTGATACTGACCGGTAAGGTGATCTCCGCGACCGTTTCAGGCATTACCGTCCTCGTTCGGAGAATCCCATTGCTCAACCGGCGCTGTCTTCATGAACTCTCGCAGTTCTGCCCGCAGGACTTGCCTTTCTTCTTCCGTGCGGGTTTCCAATCCAACTGCAAGCGCATCGACAGCATGACCGATATACTCACGCAGACCGGGGCCGTCCTCACAACAATGAGCGGGTTCCATGAAAACAACTTGGCATTTCTGCCCTTCGGGGTGTTCCTGCACATAAAAATCAATACGCATGAATTTCACTCCCTTTACAGGTAAATTTTTAGGCAATGTGTAATCCATTATTTTAGCTCCTTCAGCATCGCTGCGATCTCCTGCTCGAGCGCCTTATTCTCATCAGCCGGCTGCTTCCCCGCCTCCGCTTGGATTGCCGCAATGCTACGTACCGTATAGCGGTGGATGGGCGTCCCGGGTTTCCCATATGGCCCGAGATCCCGGATCTGGCCCTGCGTGACAATGACCTGCTTGCCTTCCTGCACGCCCGCATAGAATTCAATCCGGAGGAATGGATGGAAGGGATCGGGGTTGTCCTGCACCCACTTGCCTTTCTCGAAGTGGCCGGTCATTGGGGTCTCTCCTGTGTCAATGCCTTGACTGCTGCATCGTGTTCTTTCTTTAACTGTTCAAGCCGGTCTGATAGGAATCTCGGTGCATCTTGCATCATTCCCGATTCTTCAAATGACCTTGATCGTGCGTCTTCCATAACTACTCTCCTAATAATGTCTTAGTCTGAAGTTCCTCTTGCGTTCCATAGATCGCGTGTACCTTATACGCCCAGCCGGTTCCCGCCCATACGGGCCGGTTGCTGTCGATTGATACCCAGTGGTCGATCCCTTCGATAGAGGCGAAGTATTTCTTCGGCGGTAACACTTCCCTGACAACAATCGCGTGGTCGTCTGCACTTACGATCTGGCATTCCGGGATGACCATACCGAACATTCTCCGTCCGGCGGGTTCGCCATCGTGTGCGTCGTGGTACCATGCTTCGGGGTCAAGGTGATGGGGCGGGAACTTGAACCGGTGCTGGTTCTGGATGATCAGGTAGAGCATCCGGTCGCCGACTTCCCGATACGCGGAGTCTTGGAAATAAATCAGGATGCCGGCGGGGATGACTTTCGAGAGGATGTCAAACCGATGCTGGGCGGCGGGAGCGTCACTTGCACCAAGGTTATTCCCGGGTTCCGTCTTGCCCTCGCACCGTTTGTAATCCTCCACGCAAATCTCCCAGAGCACCTTTGCATTGCCGGTTAATCCCGTCGTCCACTCCGGCGGGATCTTGACCAGCTTGAGCGCCATCCTGAGCGTGCCTTTCCACGGGATATGAAACCGGAAGGATTCGCCGTCACACTGTTCAATCCCTGCTTTATCATTTAATCCGAGAATTGATCCGGCTTTCATTCCGTATCCTCCAACGGGCAATCGTCCGGATATTTTTTATTCAGCATGGAAGAGCCGGTATTACCCGCATTTAAGTTACAACGATCTCCCCCGGCATCCCCATAACAATCAGTATTCTGGATAGGGCATTCATCACAGCCCTCAATTTTCTCTATTCGATCCTTTAACCGGATTTGTTTCATGGATTACGCCACCAACGGACAGTTTACTTGGCGCTGGATAATTACATTCTCGTTATATTTACCGTGAATGCAATGTAAGGTAGTATCCTGTTGATTGACATCGGATTCGTACTCGACAAAATCAGCATAGTTGATTGATTCGTCAGTGATTGGACGAGTACCGGAGAATAGATAAATGGGGACACTGTCTTCCGTTATGGTATCTTTAGGAGGAAACAGTGATGGCATCTTTGAGACGGAGATACGATTCCATCTCAAAATCTCAAGGGCATCGTCGATGTGTGACGCCGCTACAATGATCTGCTCGCGTTGCATGGGGTCCCTGAAATGATTATCAGGACACCGGCTCTCCCAAATATAATATTCCTTCATAGTTACTTTCTCCTTTTGTGCATTGTGACTTAATGCTATCGGTCAGGTTGGCCGAACTTGAACTTCAGGGCTGTAACAGTGGGATTCAGCGCCCGTTTAATCTCCGCTGACCGGAATGGCTGCCGTCCTGTCATCCTCTGCGAGAAGATAACGTACCGGCTGGCATCCAGCGCATCGTCATAGAACTTGACTGGCTCTTCCAGCACGATATCCCCTTTCTTGACGTAAGAGTACTGCCGGATCTCTTTCTGGAGGTTCGGGGAGTGATAATCGATGTGGAGTTTCAGCGTCTTGAGATGGTTGATACCATCAATCACGTTCTTCTCTGCCGGCATTGCATTAATCCCCGCCATCCTGAGCTCTTGGATGCGGGCCGGTTCGGCGGAATCGCAATAGAACCGTTTCTTTGTATCCGGCACGCGCTGTTTTATCAGGTCGATCAGTTGCGTGTTCGTCAGGTGCGATTGGTAAATGAGTTCCCGGAGGTACGGTTCGCCGTCCCGCATCTTACACTCTATCAATGCCGTAGGATGGTTAAACCCGAAATCCAGCCCGTAACTCAATGATTCCGGTTCGATCTCGTCATAGTTCCGGACGATATCATAGTTGCTGTAGATCAACTCTTCCAGCACGCCCGGCTCTCCGAGCGCATAGACCCGGTATAGGTTTTCGTTCTGCCCAATCAGATCTTCAAGGGATGCTCGATATGCATCCGATAAAAACGGATTATCCCAATGGGTTGAATGGATAAGCGCAGACTTCGCGGGATCTCGTTTAAGTACCTTCTCTTGCCATACCCAATGTGAGCCGGCAACAGGATTAAAGGTCATGAATAGTTGGTCAATCCCATCATCCATCCGGGGGTTTCTCAACGTGTTCTTAATGAAAAAGAGATCGTCTTTACTGAATTCTGTAATCTCTTCAATGTATGCGATATTATACGAGGATGATTTGAGTTTTTGGGGGTCGTCCAGCCCGGTGAACCGCATGTAACTGCCGTTATTGGCTATGATTACAAGATCCGACCGGTTTATTGTGTAATCTCGCTTCTCTACATATCCGTCCACATCCATGATTTTTAGGATCATCTTCCATGTAGTATCCTTGAGCGCAGGCCGGGTCTTGCGGGTAATCAGGAATTGAAGGTTCGGGACTGTGAAGAACATCTCTACAAGCCACTGACAAACGGAATGGCTCTTACTTCCCCCAGAACCCCCGTATAAAATAAGCTCTTCTTTGTCTTTATTGGCTTGAAAGAACTCCCAGAACTTACGGACTCTTGCGTTCTTGGGAAGATCCTCTTGGGGGATCGGCAGGCTCATTCACCCCCACGTCGTTTTCAGGCTCCTTTCGCTTAAATCTCAAAGATCGTCCGGCACTTTCGGTAATTGCGGCTTCCTGCGGGGCCGGAATCTCTTTCATAGGTTTCACGCCATCTACCAGCATGTAGGTATGGACTACCTTGACAGGGCCGCCATCCGCTCCGGTCAGTCCGGTATTCCCAGTGGTCAGGCCCGCTTCCAGCCGTTCCAACTTGACCCCGGCATCTATCAGGGCAGCGGCATCCTTGAGGGATATCGCCGGTAACGCCTCTCCCTTCGAGAGCGCGTCCTGAATCTTCTTGCCGATCTCCTGTATTTTGGCTCCCCCCACCAGCTGCATATTCTTAGCTAACTGGATCCTCCGTTCACTCGCCGCCAGCCTCTCCCGCTCCCGCTGGTTCCGCTTGAGTTCGTCCACATGAGCGTCATACGCACCCGCCCGGGCGACCCAATTATACTGCGATGACCATGTTTCAAGGTGCCGGGCAGTGTTACATCCGATAACTTTCCGAACACGTTCCGTTGAGCGTTCCATCGCATCCAGATCGCGATAGATCCGGAATGCCGCCCATGCTTTGTTTGTTTCTTCCGGCTGGCGTTCCCACGGTTGCGGCATTTATCACCTGTAACATACTATCTATAATCGGGTAATCCTTTATCCATACGGTCAGCGTAACAATAATGGAATCCGGGAGATGGCCACCTTACTTCTTTCAGATAACAACACATTACGCATTTTATAGTATCTGAAGGTGTTTTATCTAACGGGCATATTTCTGGAATTTGGTTGCTCATTGTTCGTCCTCTGTAACATTTGCTTATCTTCGGGGGATTTAATCCCCAAGACCCTATTCGCCTTTGCTACCATGTATGTCCAGAACATCATAAAGTGTTCGATAAATGACAGGATAGTACCGGGCATTACATCAGGGAGATGATAACACCCTACGATATTCATTTCCTTTGCGCCGCAATCAGGACACTGAAGGACGTAGATTGATAATGTCGTTCGGCCTTCGTCCATTACGTCTTTGTGTTCGGAGTTCAGGCTGGCGAGGGTTTGCCGGGGATACCGGCTCCTCGTTTCTTTCGGTTTTGGGTTTCCGTGGCATGTGGACTTTCCGTGAGTCTCTTGATTTTCATCTTAGTATATTTTCTGATACTGGCCTTCTTACTCCCGGTCACATGCTCACGCAGGATCTCAAGATACGGCTCAAGAGATAGTGGTTTGGTTGGCATACGTCCGGGTTTCATGATTTTTATTTCCATGATTGGTCGTCAACTGGTGAACGGGGCTATGGCCTCCTCCACAGCATCCTTGATCGTTTCCTTTAGTTTCTTTTCATCAAAGTTACAGGCGGCCGGGGGGGATTGCTGTACGGGTGCCGGTGTCTTCTGGTTCTCCAACTCAGTGATCCGCGCCTGCATTTTGAAAATCGCCTGATTGGGATCAGAGTCGTACGGAATTGTAATATTCCATGATGCTTTTGAGAGCCTAGCAACACGGCCCTCCTTTCCGATTTCTCGCATGGAATATTGTTTGTAACTGCCTGTAACATATAGATATCGGTTAAATGGATAGCGAGAGGCAGATTTGAACTGCCGGACTTCTGGTTATGGGCCAGATGAGATATCCTGACTACTCTATCTCGCTGCATGTGGGACACACTTGGCACGGGCTTTTCTGGATTGCTGGGAAGTGCCCGCCCGTTCCGATGACCGCATGTATCCCCTAAGTCCAACAAGCATCTGGATATCTCCCCTTCCCGGGGATTCCGCCAGATCGGTTCGCGTTTTCAGCCGGCTTGCTCGTCAGCTCACTTATTGGATGCAACCGGCCGGATTCGAACCGGCGTGCCGCTCCCCCCACCTATCCCGCGGGAACTGGTGAGGTCAGAGCCGCATAACCGCTCTGCCACGGTTGCTCTGCGCGTGTCTTTTTTAACGTGGTAAACACGCAGTAATCCACGGGAATCATTGTTTGCCCGGGAGACTCCACCCGGGCAAGAGCCGAAGAAGGGAATTGAACCCCTGACCTCCAAGTTGCCCGGGATGCTCAGCAATAGGGCTGATTCTGTCTGAACACCCTTACAGGCTTGGCGCACTGCCAGCGTGTGCTTCATCGGCTTAGATTGATTGATTAAATTAATTCATTCATGCAATGCCTTAAAGGTATTGGTTAAAGATATGGGATTGTTACAGTCAGCGTTTCCACCACAGTACGCACCCTAACAGGATTACGCCAATGCTCCGGATCCAATTGAGTTGATGTCCGGTCTTATCGCAGATACCAGCGCCGGTATTCCGGGCACAGTTCCCACATCGTTTCATTCTTTTCACCATTTAATGATAATCTTCTTCCCCTTAGCTTTTCCGTAAAGGATCATGGCATTGATGCCGCCGACATGATAGGCCAGCCATGTGCGTTCCTGATCCGTCAGCTGCATACCCATGATGGCTTTAAGGGCCGCGGAGCCGGACATCTTACCGGATTCAAAGATCGGTTTGATAATCCCTGCGTACTCCTTAGTGATGGCCTTTGCTCGTTCATCGGGTATTCCGAAAGTACTGTTTATGCTCATCCTCGTCTCACTCCGTGCATTTTGAGCGTCCCTTCAGCATAGGATCCAGATATTCGAGAAATGCTGATCCTTTCGGCATCCTCTCCCGTTCCAACAATCACCGATGGATTGGTGATCCGGACGCCGCGGCGATCAAACAATTCATCATTTACGGGGAGAATAACATTTTCATCCCGCATCCTGATACGACGTTTACTTTGTCTCTCTTTTGGCAATCTCATTCGTTTCCTCCTTGATTTCCCTGACCACGATCCGTTCTTCTGAACCGGACACCGGCCAGATCTCAACGGCCTCTTCTTGATGGGTTTTGCGGTTCTGAAATGCAATTTCAACGGCTTCAGCAGAATTGCTGCACCGTTTGATCAAGGCAAACTGAACGGGTGTTGGGGGTGCCGGAACGATCTGCTGCTGAGTGTCATTCATCAATTCCTCCTTTTGATAATTGCACTTGTTTCTCCGGTGCAATCCGAATAACGGATCATTCTTATGTAATCCACTGGATTCATTACCATCTGTCCTTTTTGAACGGAGGGGTGGACTGCTATAGGAAGCGTGATTATTTCTCTCGCACCACCCATAGGCGTCCATTCTGAATGCGAATACTTGAGTTCAAGACCCCGATCCTTTTCCTCAATGGGGTTGGTCTGCATCCCCATCTCAAAACACTTTTTGGAAATCCCGTCAAGCATTCGTTCGGTTGCGTACCGCATGAAATCGTTCCTGTCTTCTTGGATATAGCAGGGATTAAATCCGATCTGAATTGTTAGGGGAATTGTCATTTGAAGATAGTATGACAGTCCATCGTCTGACTTCACCTTTGAATACGGCAATGATGCCTTAACGATCTCCTGAAATCTCGGTTGTCGTGTAGCGGCATTACGTAGTTCGGTTCTGAACTGTTCCGTCAGTGCATTTATGGTTTTTTCATCCATCATTTCCTCCTTGCCGGTCGTTCCTGAGCTTGTCGGCACGTTTGGTAATTCTCCTTGCTATACCCGCAGATCCCGCCTTTCTCACAATGCTGTTCCTTCAGCCGGAACCGACAGGGGAATGACAGGAAGGCGGAGGGTTTGACAGATTGCTTGAAAACTGGTTTCTTCACCGCTCCTTTTTTGATCTTGAATCCCTGACAGTTCTTTGCCTTGGTTTTCGCGTGTGGACAGATCAGGCATCCGCGGAACTGGATACGGCATTTCTGCCCCATCCCATGATACGTGCAGGGATGTTCGCGCTTGAGTGCACGGTTCTTGGCGTTCCGTTTCTCCCAGTACTCCTTATCGGCTTTCTCCTGTTCGGTCCTCTTCTGAATGATCCGTTGCAGGATATCGGGATGTTTATCGTAAAAGCAAGCATCACAACATTCCTGATCCCATTTGATATACACGACGATGCCTTTCTTCAGGCAGTCCGGACACGGTATTTTTCCCTGTTCGTACATCCAGTTACAGGTACCGCATTCCACCCTCATGCGGGCGGGATTCCACGTCAGGTACAACTCTTCATCAAGGTAACAGATCCGGTCAGTATGGTTTATCGTCAGGATAATGCGTTTTTCATTCCCTTTCTTGTCGTACTTGACGTTTCCTTTTCTGTCCGTCATGACCTGCCCGTGTTTCCGGTGACATACTGCACATTCGGCTTCAGGGATATGAGCGTGATCCGCCAGCATCTTCTTCCAGCGCGGGCCTCTCCGCCATTTCGTCTGTTCGGCTCTGCGAGTGATTACCCGCCGGCCTTGTGGACAGGTTACGTGGCCGTCATCCATTAGATCACCTTAATGATTATCATTCATCGCGTCAAGCGTTACTTGGTCTTTACATTTGATCCGGACTGCTGCTTTCCGGCCCTGTTTACAGACCTTCATGATCCGGTGCAGGAATTTCAAGATCGGGAAACATACTGCCCGATACTCACAGCTCAGACAATTGTCATGGCATGGTTCTGTTTTCATTGGAAATCACGTACCTTAAGTTTCCACATTACCGGATCACCGTTCCGGAACAACACGAGAGGGTGACTGCAAGCGACAATACCCTCAGCAATCTTTGGTTGATCTGCAACAATACTAGCGGGATTGGTTTTTACAAGATCTGATGCTTCTTTCCAACTCATAATACCGAGAACGGGGACAACGGGGATATTCAGTTTCTCAGCGATGTCCTCCACCGATTCACGGTTAAGCCACCACCCATCTGCCCATACACCAAAGAGGATGAATCCGGCATCATCGCGGTACAATCCGCCGCCCTTCTGGATCTTTGCACCATATCCTTCTCCATAGAGAATCATCTTTTTGGGTAATGGATCAAGATTAGATTCAAAGTGGTTCGCATTGAACATCTCTTCAAGCGCGGCTACAAGGTGTGCTGGGATCTGCGCTTCATCGGCTCTCCCATCAAACCTTACCGTTCCGCCCTCATACTTTACCCGAATGTTCGTCCCGTCTATCTTCTCAGTGATAAGCCAGTTCTTGATGTTGGCAAATTCATCCTTTGAGAAATCGCCTTCTATAATCCTGAATTTGTTATTCTCATCGCGTTTCCAAAGAGTTTGTAATTTAGGGTATTTCATGGTTGTTTTCTCTCCTGTAACAATACTTTCATGTGGAAGCCCTTAATGCCTCCTGTCTCTTCCATCCGCGTTCAATTTTTTTCCCGCGATTGCAGTTCCCGAACTTCTTTTCATGGGCAATTCGGCAATCGTTATTACAAAAAAGATTGCCGGATTTACTGCGGGCGATCTGGCTTTCCTTGCGCTCAATCTCTTCCCCGCAGAACGAACATGGTACCCTGACCTTCATAGGATCAGACCCGCGATGAAGATTATCAATCCGACCACGAATGCAAGGAATCCCAGTACGATCAGCCGATAGAGGATATGATCCAGCCGAGTGGTCTCTTTCTTGATAGTCAGCAGCATTGCGGCAACCGAGCAGGCAATCAGGATCAGGCCGGCAATACCGACCATGAATCCTGCGGTAATGATAATGTTTGATGACATGATCACTTCACATCCTTGTCAAGTCTCGTCAACCGGATCGTGACCGTTCCCTCTTCAAACGACGTTTCGATTTGACCGACGCGTTTACCGGATACCAGAATGAAGTCTCGGTATGTCGTGGCGCCAGTTGGGGATGCCGTTTCAAGACTGATGTAGTCCTGAATGATTTCAAGCAGCATTTTATCCTGTGCATCTGCCATCATCCGAGCGACACCTGAACACAGGCGTTCCCCAGAGTTAATAATCGTGCTGTCAACAACAGGAACAATCCTGTTCTCAACGATTTTGAATTTGACCATTCTAGTCCTCCGTTAAGTTCTTTTGATTTTCTGTAATCCTGACCGGCCGCCATAAGGTAGCATGGGGTGAGAAAATCCGCATGAATTTCTGTTCATGTGGGCCGAAGTAATGAAATACGGGAGTAAATGTGGCAACCTCTCCGGTACTGTGATGGTTCAGATCGTCACCGGATAAGAATGAGATTCTGCCGTTCGGGACAGCTGATACCCGGTACTCTGGAATATTGATGAGTGTCCGGGTTGCCTGCGTTTCCAGAGCACATTTCCAGCATATGATCGCTTCCGTGCAGTTCCCCTTAGCGAACTCATCTCTCAGCTTCGTGAACCACCTGCCCACTCCACGACCGAACGGCGGGTTGTTGTAGACCGTGCCGATCCACGGTTTCGTCAGGCCATTATCAAGTTTGGTGTAATGGGTGCCAGCGGGGATCCTTTTCTCCAGATCAGAGGACGGATCAACGTCAATCCGGCCCATCACCATAATGGCCCGCTGCCACCATTCCCGAGGTGTATACTGTTCTTCCGTCTTAGATGATTTCGAGAAATCAGCTGCGCCTTTTGACATGCTTATCTCCTTCTATCTGCCAGAGCCATTTCAGCCCGGCAGTAATCGTTTTACGTAAACTTGGATTAACGTGATCAAGGGGATTCCAGTTAAATAGTGTGTGATAAACTGAACGAGATCCACCGTCTTTTCGGCAGGTAAACGGAGCCCAGTATGGCAAACCATCAATTACTTTGAAACACTGAGAACAGATTTTTGAATTGTTATGATACTTGCTATGCTTTTCGTGATAATCCGGATCGCCTCCATAAGGCCGGTAACCCTGACAAAGAAAGAAAAGATGTGAATTGACATACTCACCGTTTATGAAGCGGATCTTTACCGGCAATGCTGGTTTTTGAGAATGGGTACCTGAATTTTTAGAGGCAGTTTTTCCATCTGGTAATGTAAGATATGGATTTATAACCGGTCTGCCGGTCATGTCGTTAAGTATGTCCGGATCCTCTAAAGGGAGTTGGGTCTGCTGGCTCCGATAGCGTTCACCATCTTCAAAGCCGCCCATAATCATCACTCGGATATTCAAGGTACTGCTTGTGCTCCGTCTCGCCCGGGATCCAGATATGGGGTTCCTTGACAAGCCGTTCCCCATCATGCATCTGTTTCAGGAAGACCGGAATACCCATCTGTTTTCCCTGATGAACGAGATCCTGCACGTACTTGAACGGGATCACGCGCTGCTTTGGGCCGGACTCTCCTCCGATGATAATCCAGTCCAGCCATTCCGCGTATGCTGACAGATCCACGGGGCCGAGCATGGGTTCAACTGAGACAAACCGGATCCTTGCGGGGATTTCTTTCAGGATTGATAATCGCTTATCCGCCATCTCCTGATTCTCTGCTGTGACCCCGAGCCAGACGTTAGGCATATTTGCAGGAATAAACACCCGGTTCTGATCGAAGAAGTTAAACATATTTTCGGGTCGTTTGGTCAGGATCAAGTAGGTATGGCGTGGAGTGGCGGATACAACATTTTGAAAGAAGTGTTGAAGTGTTTCATTTGGCATTTCTGGATGAAACGTATCACTTACAGAATTCACGAATATCCGCCGAGGTTTATTCCACTTCAGAGGTTCATATATGACAGCTTCATGCACCGTAAACTTCGTGCCGTTCTTGTACTTCTCCTGTCCCATTGCTTGCAGGCGGGGGATCGTGCGATCCATCGCGTAACAGTTGGCGCAACCGGGCGAGCATTTGTTACAGCCGGTCGCAAAGTTCAGCGAGGCTTGCGCCCACGGGATTGATGTGTTGTCAGACATTTTTCACATCCGTTCTCATTGTGATCTCGTACCGGCCCATAAAGATGAACTTGCCGTCAATCGGGCCTTGATGAATCCTCCTCCAGAAATGATCGTTTCCGCAGGTGCAACGAAATACTCCGCTTTTGGATTCTGTAGGGTGATTTTGGATCGGCTTGCCACAATACGGGCAATGATAATCACCTTGCATTATCCATCTCCGTATTTTGTTTATTATTCAGATCAGATAGTGCATCTTCAGGAGTTACGAAATGATCCAGGGGATTATTCACCCAATCTTTGACCCATCGGCGAGACGTACCACCTGCGGGTTTTTCAAATCCGTTTCTTTTTAAATAAGTCGTAATCACTTGCCGATCAAGACCTGTTGCCTTGATGAGATCATCCGTATAGACTGCCCCGCACTTGTCAGTGTGCTTCATTACGGCTTTTCGGATAGTCTCATCCCGATCAAGGATTACCCGGAGTTTACGTTTGATAATGTCCCGGTCGCCGTTACGTGCTTTCGTCAGGGCTGATCGTTCATGAGCCGTTAATTCCTTTTCAGGATCGAATTTTTCTTTTGTTGTTTTTAGGGGAGCAAGAGGGTTCGGATAGTCCCACTCACCAGTTTCCGGATCGTAATGCTCGTCACATTCTCCCAAAAAGGTACAAAGATGGGGACCGGCGATGCATTGTTCTTCCCGATACATCCCGATCCGTTCATGACAGGTGTTATTATATTTCGGATTGACACGCATACACGTCACAACCTCTTGATTCCTGCTTTGTGCATCTGAAGGATCGTATCCACAACCTCCGCATCCTCTTTGGGGAGTTGCCGCGTATCCAGCAGATAGAGCTGGCGTTGCTGTTTGTTGGTCAGCTTCCGGTAGTTCTGATCAGTCAGCATGGCCCGCGCTACATCCTCGCACATCTCGTACTGGGAGTTTTGTTCCAGCAGGCTCCGGTCACGAGAATACTGGGCGTCACCGGGCGTATCGTAGAACACATACAGCCGGTCAAAGCTGATAAACTCATCATGGCCTTCCAGCCGTTCGGGTTTCCCATGAGCGCAGATATGCTTGGAGTTGATCTTGATGCCGGGGTTCTGCCGGTGCCAGTTATCGAACGCCTCTTCTCCGTATTCAGGGCGGGCGATCGTGAAGATCTTCAACTTCATCCTGCAACACCTCCGAGAGTGACCCACGTTTCCTTATCACAATTCATCCGCGCTGGGCATCGGCGGCATTTTGTGATCGAAGCGTTCTGATAGGTTGTGGGGAATCCTTCCCTTGTGGTCGTGGTCATGCAGTTTTTCATTACCTGATTGCATAGATGCCGGTTTGAACAGGGTCGGTCAAGACAGTATTGACAGGGTTGCGAAGAAATATTCGGCGAAGTCATAGGCGGAACCCCCTTGGACATAGCCCCTCGCGACAGTTGTGGAGACAGTCAAAGGTTGCCCCGATGTTTCGTTTGCCTCGATTCTTCGCATGATTCATCCAGATCGAACAATACCGGGCACCCTCGCCCTCCATATATGCGTCGTCTTCATTGTGCTCGCAGTCAAAACAGGTGTGAATCATTATGACCTCCCCGGGAACTGGTTTTCGTGAATGCGGAGTTTCATTTCTTTGGCCGCCCGCGTGGTTTCTTGCCTTCAAGCACCTTCTCCAGCTCAACGATATGCTGTCCTTGCAGAGTTGCTGCCTTTCTGAGCTGTACCAGTTCAGCTGCTTGTTTGTTGCTGCATTCCTGGGCAACATCGTTAGTCTGCTTCAATGCAATGAGGGCTTTGTTGGTATCAGCCGCAACCTGCGAGAGTTCAGCAGAGAAGTTCTTGTGAGCCTGTTCGTTCTCGGTCACCAGTTGCCGGATATGGGAATGATAATCTTCCCGCTGATCCTTAATCTCTTTTTCGAGATTTGTAAGGCGGGAATTGACATTATGGGCATAGTTCTCGATCTTGAGTTCTTCAAGTTCAGTCAACCGACAATTCTGATCTTGCTGTGCTTTCCCTTCGAGTGAGAGCCGATTATCCAGATTGGATATGGTCTCTTGCATCAGTTCAACCGCCCGCATCGTGTTTAGGTGCGAGTCGAACAGGAACTTGTTATAAACCTGTTGATTCTTCGGGATCTTCCCTTTCAGTTTTTTCTTATCTTTTTTCATCCTTTGTCACCCCATTGATCTTCTGTGTGATCGTGTCGTAGATGTCCCATGCCTGCCGGTAACAGGTCTCGCGGTCTGCGGGTTTGGTAGATAGAGCCAGACTGACGCATTCCAGCCGGTTCTTGAACTCAACCTGATCGGCGATCCGCTTGGCTGCCATAAGGTCAAGGATCGTCTTTGATTTCCAATACGTGTCATAGTTGTAGACCATTGCCAGCAGTTCGTCCGGTGTCGGGAACTCTCCGCGTTCAACCGGCCCTTTCTGTCTTGTAGGATCTTCACCGATACTGGCGATCTTCCGCACAAATGCATCCCATAATTCCGGCTCGTGGTGTTTTATTGCTTCAAACACTCGCTGATCTGTATTGGCAAGATCCGTGAACAGTTCTTTGACTGATGGGTCTGCTGTAGATTGGCCTTGCGCGGGCGCTCCTGTGGTTTGCGGGGCGGTTCCGGTACTTGTTGGGGGATTGGTGGTGCTGGACGAACCGGGCGCTTCTATTGCCCGTTCCTGCTTGACTTCCGTACCTGTCCTGAACGGAGATTTGATTTCTCCTTTCGTTGGATCAGATAGATCCTTCGCCCATTCCGGACGCTGGACGGCTTTCGCGCCCTGCCGGATGAACCCTTTGTCATCAACCGAGAATTCCAGCCACACATCAGGATGGTTTTCAGCCGGTAACAAATGCCCGGCTGTCTGCCAGTTCTTCAGCACGTCTGCCGTAATCGCGTAACTGTGCTCTTTTCCATCTTTCAGTAAGAGCACGGCCTGATTCCCAGCATACATTATCAGTTTGCCGATCTGGGTTGGTAATTTCTCCGTAGAGGGAATATTCACGCCATCTTTACAGTGATGATCCGTACCATCAATGTTCAACGGAATATTCTTACTGGCACGTTTTGTCCATGTGATCGGTGTGTGACAATACTTGCATTCAGTCATTAGTCAATCACCACGAGAATACGGGCCGGCCCATCTCCTGTATATGGGTGTGTTCCTGCACTGTTCTTTGCACTTGCATACAAGCACCATCCGTCATCAGGGGATGGACACGAATATTCAGTGACGCCCTCACGCTTGGCAAGTTCATCGACAAGATCCTTAGTGGAGATACCGGTCGGGATTGACTGCAACCCCTCCGCTACATGTTCTGCTGATTTGCTCATCCTTGTTCACCTTTTGATAGAGCTGCTGTGGTACTCCGCTTCTTCTTGACTTCCCATGTCACGGAGACCCGATGGGGGAAACAGATTTCATCGATCTCCGCTTCACTCATCAGGGCTTGTAGGGTCTTGATCCGGATCGGAGGATTAGATGTCTTGAGAGCATCAATCTGGTTCTGAATCTTCTCTGTCGCATTGGCGATTTCGATTGATCGGGCAGCCTCATAGATCGTGGGTTTCTTTTCCTTCAGGAGATCCTTGTTGACCTCGCGGGGCAGGTTCCGTTCTTTCTTGGTGATGTAGATGCCGGTCGATTCGTCCTTGTAGACTTCCAGCGTGACGGCACGATCCAGTAGCTCTTGCCGGGTTTCGCGGGCCAGCGCAAGAGCAGATTCAAGGTTGGCGATCAGGTGATCGATCTCATAGATCCGAGTTGGCAGGGTATCATCTTCCGGTACCCTCACCAGTTGTTCCGGTGGCAGCGGGTTATCCGCGAGACTGCGCTGTTCATCCCTTGCGTCCATTATCTCCATGCCTCCCCTCGGTGAATCAATGACAGGGCACGGTCAATCTGCTCGGTCATCCGGTCATCCTTTACTACCTGCTCCATCACGGGATTTGTGATGATTTTTTTCATGTCGATGAGGATGACACTCACTGCTCCCCGCATCTGGTTCAGTTCAGAAAGCGTTACATCTTTTTGATTGAGGTGGTTGTCTAATATTTCATCTATGTCCATGACTATCTCCTCGGGATATTGAGCTGCTTGGCGGCGTCATCTAGTGATATGAACTGGCCGGTCTTTTCGATCCGTTCCATATCCCGCAGGAGATCGCGCTTTCCGGATCCGGTGATTGTCATTACGGGGATTGGACCAAACGGAGTGCTGATGGATTCCTGCCGTACCTGCGCTCCGGCTGAAGAGATCGCCTTACGCAGAATCTCTTCTAAGTTCGGGGATTTCAGGATCTTCGCGGCCCTGGACCGGCTCTTTCTGCGTTCTTCCTGTGCCTTGATCCGCTGGACTTCCTGATAGTTCTCGCAGATCTCGATGTTCACATAGGTACCGGAGAACCAGACTCGCGTATCCGGCTCCATCATGGCCTGCTGGATCAGATCCTGCATTTCATCCTGAGATGAATACAGTTCTGCTCCCAGAATATCGGTGGATTCTGGGATGGTTCCATGGTACCGGAACTTCGCCCACCGGATGCCATGCTTTGTGTTGATCCGGAACCAGACGCGCGTACCCAGATCAAGATTGTGCTCTTTTTCATTCGTGACGCGGGCGGGCTTGGCGTTATCAGCCGGCTTGATGACCCGGCGGACGGTGTTGATCACGACATGGTCAAGATTCGATGCCTCAAACTTCATTCCATTCTTTTCAAATTTCATGATTTCAAAACCTCCCTGCTTCCTTCATGATGTTGATATGTTCGACAGTCTTCAGATAATCCCGTTCAAGAGTACGGTAACGCTCAAATGTATGCTCGATGAACTTCTTCAGTAATCCCTCATAGGGGGGATGGGTTGTCGAAACTGCAAGCATGATCCGGTCTTCTTGGATTGTCAATTTCCAGCGCGATAATGTAATCGTGCCGTTCCAATTTGCGTCAGGGATATTTCCCAAGTGCAGATCGACCCGATAGTACCCATCGGATCCGTTGATTTCATACAGCGCCGGCTTGAGCGCCACATCCATCAGGATCTCGGCTTCTTTCTGCTCAACAGCATACGGATGCGTATCCGATACGGTCAATTCTAATGATACCATTTGGTTTTTCACTCTCCTAAAAGATTTCTCGCTCCGCCATACCTGACAAAGCGGATAGGGCCGGGCAGAGTCGAACTGCCCCCGCAGGATCCAAAATCCTGCATCCTTAGACCGGTAGACTACGGCCCTGAATGATTTCCTCCCCAGATGAGTTTGTTAAGGTAGTTTACCGGGGAGTGTTCTGAATGCGATACGGAACACGGCTATACAGGTTTGTAGGCTGTTACAGCCGTAAAAGAGTTGGTGAGTGAGAGGGTTTTGGCTCACCTACTCCGGAGGGGCGGCTTCATCAGCCGGCTTCTCCTTGCCCTTGGCTTTCTTCTCTTCCTTGAGTTTCTGGCCGAGGGACTTGTTGGCATCGTCCGCCGCCTTCTTGGCGTCGTCGCTGCCGGTTGCGAGGGTCTTCTGCTTGGTGTCAGGATAGATGTAGTACTTCTTCACGTATCCCAACACGTCATCCCAGAACTGAGGGCTACCCGGTTCATGAGGGCTTTTGAAGTCCTTGACGGGAATGGTTTTGCTTTCCGTTTCCCCGGACTCACGTTTTACCGAAAGGGTCACCTTGACCCCGACTTCATGAGGCATGTGTGTGATCTCTCCTTTTTAGGGACTGTGCAATAGATTGCCGGGGGAATCCCCATGAGGTGCAAGGATCCCCGGACAAATCTGGAGGTATGGCATTTTCAGGCTCAATCCCGCCGGTGTCCAACCCGGCTGAATATCATCGCCCATCACGTCATACCATCATTTTTAAAGTACCGGCAGTCGCGTTCTCCCTCATCGATTTTTCTAATATAGTCATAGTGGAGATTTCTCGCTTGACAAAACGGGGCATCAATATATTGAGTCCCTAATTTATCAGGAACGAAACATGCCTCCGGTTTCATTATCAGGTTATCGCACATCTTGCATTTCCCTGTTGGAACTAAAGATACGATTGCCATTACCCCACCTTCTGCCAGTTTGTATGTCCATCCATGTGGGGGAATTCACTATAAATCTGTCTGATCTTCGGGGGATGCCGATTGCCAACCTTCCGGATCGTCCGATCACAGGAACAACCGGGACAGATGTTACAGACGAAATGGTATTCCATGATGCCGGATTCTGCCCGGATTAGGGTTTCAACTAGCTTCCATGATTTTAGTTGTTCCTCTGATATGACCTCTTGGATGTGTGTCACGGATGCTGACAAGGAGACCTCATACAATTCCTGTAATCTCCTTTGTTCCTGATAGTACTTCATTTCGGCAATTGCGAAATCGTGATCACTCATTGTACCGTCGTTATGCAGTGCCATTACTTTGTCATCCTCTTGGCGGCTTCATCCAGCAACCCGCAGACCGTTTCCATCGCGCCTTTCAGGACAAGAAGTTCCTCAATTGTCATTACCTCAACGGTGCTGCGTTTGGTTTTGTTGTCGTAAATATCGTGAGCCAGCGATTGGATCTTTGCTCTGGTTTGCTGTAATTGCCACTTGGATTCATTTTCTGGTGTAGACGGATATAGTTTCCAAGTAGTCCACGAATCGATCTGATGTGCCAGGGTGTGGCGTGGATACGATGTGTTGTTTGTTCCGACATAGATATGTGTCTTGCTTACCTTCGATACTTTGGTTTTTGAGAGTGAGGAACAGAATCCACCACTCTCAAACACCACATCACCAGGCTTGAGATTGTTCGCCCACTGGTGATGTTCTGGGATTTCCCTTGTTGCCATTACTTTTCCTCCCTTAAACTGAATCTGTTCTTCTGCAGTTCCGTGCCTGCGCAGGTGTGCTATTACGTTCCATCAGTTCTATTAGATCCGCGAGGGTATTTTTATCAATGTTCTCGATCCCATCAAGTACCTGCACTTTCGGCGGGCTCTTGCACTCAAGATTGCACTCTTTACAGATCCATTTCTCTTTTTCACTCATGCTCTCCCTCCCTTCAAATAAGGCGTCTTCCTACCGTACCGGCACCTGCCAGTCCGGATCACTTCTTCGCACTTCAGACACTCTTTCCCGAATCCGCCATGCACATCATAGCAGATCCCAGCTCCGGCACCGGGGTTCATCTCATCCTCAGTGTACCGGATGCACTTAGTTGGTGTTGCCATACTCTCTCACTCCATTGAAATTTTCATCGTTAAATCCCTGAAATTTGCAACCGGGATTCCTTCGATCATCAACGTTCCATAAGGAGATGAGATTGGATCTTGTTCAGGCCGGGTAATTATGCCCCATTCAAACCGGCCAATCCATTTCCTCATCTCGGCTGCGAAGTCGCTGCCATGCCCACTGATTTTAAGGTGTACACATTCGTGAAGATTACCCCCTCAATGTCATGGCCGCTTTTCTTGATCTTCGGTATGTCCAGCACAATAACATTGTGCTGGAATGACCTCATGCCGTACCGCTTCAGCTTCCATATGCCGGGGTGACATGTGCCGAGCAGCCTGCGGGGTAGCACATGGAAGATCACATAGCACTTCTTGCCAGCGATCTTGAACGCCCATGCTTTACAGCGCCGCGTGATGTCGCGTTCCTCCTGTGTACGTGCTTGAGGCATTACATCACCCGGTTCCCTTCATATCATAAGGGCATTGTGTCAGGTCTGGTTCGCCCGGGCATTCGTCGCCTTTCCGTTCAGGACATTTCAAACAGAGACATTTCCGGCATTGCTTTTCTGTGCCGGGACATTTGTTACATCCTAGTGCCATAGTTTCCCTCCAAAAAGATTATGCGCTTTCCGACACATCCTCGATTTTTTCATTGAGCAATACAACTCTCTGGAATAGTTCAACTATTCCCATTTCGTTTGCTTCTGCTTCTGACATTATGCCCCCATGATGTGCGCCCTGATCACGGCAGATTCATAGATCTTCCGAAGTTTCACCTGCTGTTCTGTCCACCTACGAGCGGCTGCGTTGGCATCGATGATAATCTCTGATGCTTTGATCAATGTCTGCGCTTCCGTCTCAGTGATCCTTGCCTTCATGAATAATTCCATCTTTTTCACCTCATTACTTTGGACATTCTACATGCTGACATCTGAGTTTCTTTGATCCGCTTATCGTGACATCCTCATACACTTCGCCCTCTTAGAAGAGCTTATGACATCGGATGCACCGGGCTTTCCCATAGACTTCTGTCCATGTCGGCCCTAAGGGATGTTTTGCCTTGAATACTGCCCGCGTTGGGATCCTCCGGTAAATGTTGTGCCGGACCTGCGGGATTTGAGAGACTGCTTTTTTGGACATGCTGTTCCCTCGTTTTTGCCATACCCCTTACGGGGCAATTCCCCTCTGCCGGAACCTGAACCGGCCTGAGGGGCAACGTCATATCGCTATACTCCGGCAGCCTTACAATGAAGTGCCGCCATCATCAAACGTCGTTGTGGTTCGCATTCCTGCGATCTGATACCCCTTGTGCTCCGACCATCTCTCTCCCTGCAACCGCCTGAACGAATTGTGGGGCTTCCGGCCCGTGGAAAAGAAGACTTCTATAAAAGACCCGTGCTGTCGGGGTGATTTTGCCAACTTCAGGTCATCGGGTAAGGCCTCCATCCGCCTCCGGAGGCCGGGCCCTGATCTCGGGAGGGCTGGTTTGTTCCCTGCTCCCCCGCTACAATTCTATTTATGTTTTAATCCTATTTATATTTTATTAATCGTGTTTGTTACAGTCTGGAAAAAAAGGATTGTCAAATCTGCACAACCTCTTTAATCGGCTTGATCAGGCCGGCTGCATTCCCGATCAGCTCAGCGTCCGTGTATTTGGCCTGCGCTTGCCGGACGTATTCGATGGCCTCCGCCCGTTTCGCGTTCCCGACAAACCGGCGGCTAAAATCAAATTCATATACGCGGAGTTTTTCATTCCCCGGTACCTGAGGAACACGATAGCAGGACACCGAGAAATCGACTTTCCCCGCTCCATAATCGTGCCCTTTCGTAAACTCAATATACCGCTTGAACTGCGTCCGTGAGATAACCGAGAGCTGGAAGACCGCTTCAACAACGAACTTCTCAATATCCGCTATATCCCGGCGGGCATATCCGATCTCGCGCTGAAGCCGGTCTGCGTCGAACTCATCCTTGAGCTTGGCGCGAGCGTGTTCTCCGTAGTTGTCAAAAATAGTGGTCATCTCCGACATTCCTGCAATTTCTTTCCATTTACTGATACTTTGATGCCACGAGAGTATTCAGAAAATGATGTGGACCAGAATAATTCAGGCCGGTTTGCCCATCTTGCCAATGCCCGGATTTGGGGGGTTCGTTTATATGGCATAACAAACGCCTGAACACCCATATCTTTGAGTTTTTGAGCACGATAAACATCTTCTTCAAATGTCGTGTTGAATCCAGAAAGAACGTAAAATGACAGAATGTGGGAAGCTTTTGTAAACCCCGCTTTTAATAACATGTCAATTCCTTTCATGACGGCAGATTCATCTTTGGGATTGTCCCATGCAAAATGTATTTTTCCCGCATGTCGTACAGCCTTCAGGCACTTCGCTTTTCCCTCTGTCAATAACCGGATATCCCATCCTTGGGGTGAGAGCATCTTGATCTTGTTCTCAATAAACCAATGGAATACCTCTGCTTGCCAGTGTGGCGGGGCTGCAAAGAGGTTGTTATCCATGATCATACAGGTATCAAACCGCGAATCGTGGAACTCTGCGGGGTGCTGCCATTCCTGAATTGTGCCTTCTTTTTCAGGCACGATACAAAACGGGCATTTCCGAATGCATCCCCGCGTTGTGTACCCTTGCGAGTACTGAGATGAGTATAGATCATAATCGGGCTTGATCATCTCGATCTCCTCCGGCAATGTTTTTGAGAGTGAGATCCCCGATCCCCCGATATCGATTTCGGCATCCGGGTAATATGTCGAAACACCACGGGCCTGTCCGGCGTTCTTCGTGAAGACACAGGAGATATAGACTTTATCCGGGTTCTGAACGGCGAATCCTACATTATCCCCCTGTGCCTTGTACCATGCACTGATTTTCATCAGGGCAAGATTAGGGATATTGCTGTCGATATCAACAAGAAGGACGTTCACCATGGTTTCTCCGCGAGCGTGTACCTTATAATCCGCTTTGTTACCGCCGTGCCAATAACCTTCTTCTGATCGACCAGATCCGCCAGATACGTCCGGACGGTCACGTCATTGATCTCGAGCGCCTGATGGATACTATAGGCGTTCTGGCCGTCCGGGTGCTTCCGGAGATGGTTGATAATCAGATCGTAAACTTCGGGCTTATCCCGGTGTCCGGTTTTGCGGCTCATCGTGCCACCCCTTTAATTCTCCACCGATGCCCCGCAAATCCTTCAAAGGTAATCCATCCTTCCTCGCCTGCAATAATCCCGCCATACCGGCAATCAAAACCACAACTGAAATCTTTTCCATCTACTGAGAAGAAGGCAGAATCTTTACCGTTTGGTTTAAGGGTAATATCAGTTATTTCCGTCTCAACAAGATTACCATCTTCATCTGCATTCTGGAATTCCTGAAGAATCCCCCCGATATATTCGTGTTTACGATCCACGAACTGAGACCATAGGGGATATTGTTTTCCGTTAATGATCATTTTCCCCATCTCCGTTTAGTCGTTCGGCTTTGGCTGCAAACTCCCACCTACATTTAGTGTTACAATATCTGGGTGTTGTGGCATTTTTATAGAACCCCCTTTGAAAAACCTTCCCGCAGTTTATACAGGTATACGAAAAGAGTTTCTGTTTTACTTTTCTCCTATCAGCAAAATATTGTGCTTTGCATTCCATTGAACAAAATTGTGGCGTTGGATAACTTGGACCTACTCTGTGCTCAAATTCCTCGCCGCAGTGTTTGCATGTTTGCGTTACAACTTTCATTATATCTTCACATCCCGCCCCGTCATTTCCCATCTCCCAGCATGAACACGTTTTTCCCGCTTGTGCTTGACGACACTTTTCAGATATTACATAGTTTTTACGGATTCTTTTCATCGCTATACTAATTGATTTTTTATGGCTTTCAGTAAGTGGAACGTTTTTATGACTTGCAGACATTTTTTGTCGTGTTTGTTCTGCTTTTATGGGATCTTTTGGTAATGGCATGATTGCGTGTTAATTTTTATAATCGAACAGGATCCTTACGACCGGCGCGTCCTCCTTGCATTTGTTCAGCTCCATAAACATCTCGACGAACTCAACCGGCGATAGATCGGGGAATCCTTCAAGAGTCGTTTCGGGGATGCCGGGGCATTCATTAATCCCGCAGCAAAATCCTAAGTTTGCTCCACTTCCACAACGATATTCAGCAACGTTTTGATGGAGGAACGGGCAGCATTGGCGAGCGTTTAAAAATATCTCTTGTGGTGCCTTTCTCATAGGTCTTCGGATAATCTCATCCAGCGGTTCCGGCGTGGCATCAAGCACTACGATCTCCGTAATGCGTTTTACCTTCTCACCTTTCTTCAAACCCTGTCCTTTCTCAATACCCATCAGGTGCTCGTCCGGCTTGAGGTTCTGCCAGATACTCCGTTTTCCGGGATGAATGAGCCGACGGGTAACGTGCTTCTGCCGGTTCCGGACTTGCTCGGTGGTTGCGCTGAAGCTGATGTTTCTCATGTATTGCTCCTTGAGACGCTACTAAGTATCCCTGCGACAAACATTCCGATACACCCAATGATCCAGCCTGAATCAAATATATGTTGTCCGACAACATACCCAGATAGGTACGCAACCGCAATAGCGAGACACCCGATCCAGAATCCTTTTGAGGGCCATTCAGACATCAGTTCACCCGCCATTCATCCCAGACAATGATAAAGGGCGTCCATACTTCCCCAAACCAGACGAGTTCAACCTGAACATCTATATACTTGTTTGCTGCATCGTCCATAATTCCCTTTATTGTGGGGAATCCGGGGAGGTTGATCTCTGTCTTGACTTCCGGGATTACGGGCGTGACCGTTACTGTGCCTCCAAAACCAATAGTGGGCAGTTGATCTTTCCGGAACAGGACATTGCCATCCTTGTCTAACCATTCAATAATCAATCTCATGTTACTCTCCTGTAACAAAGAATTACGTTTTATTGTTATTTATATTTTAAGAGTCCGGGATTAGTGGCCGGTGCTTTCTTGCAATATTCTTTACGCGGGAATGCTCAATCTTGTGACATTTCCCACAGAGCGTAATAAGATTTTCAAGCCGGTTGTTGCCGCCGTCTTTAATCGGTTTGATGTGATGGCAGTTCAGCACGTAATCTGTGGGTTGATAATGCGGATTGTTGCGCTCTGATAGCCGCGCCTGTTCTAGCTGATCGCGATCTTTCTTGCACTCTGGATTCTGGCAGGTGAAATTATCCCTCTTGAAACACTCAAAAGATATTGTTTGCCAGAATGAGGTTGGCCGGACCCCGCACGCATTCCTTTCCTTTTCAATTATCAATCCGTTTCTTGCATCCCATTTTTTTGCATTGCATTTCGGGCAACAGGTCGTGATCCCTCTTGACACGCGGCCCGGGGGAATGCCAGACCCGCAAATATCGCAGAGTTCAAACGAGAGATCCTTATGCCGGATTATTGGCCTCGTAACCCGGCACTCCATAAATGAGACAAAATCCTTTGTCTTTTCTAATTCTTTCCTTTTCGCATCTGTAGCTTCAAAATCAATTTCCCGGGATTGGTACGGGATGCTGATCCCGAAAATAATTTTGGTCACTTCCCGCACCACTCGTAATGTCCGTTCTGCCCGCGATCAATAATATCCCCTGCCTGTTCTGCACCGTTCAGTGCCGCAAGAATCGAATGTTCGTTGTTGAATGATCGTTCGGCCATCTTTGCCAAAAGTAACGCCTGTGAGCATTTCGGGTTATTCTGGATGATTTTACGCATCGCCCCGAGCATGTTGATCTTCTGCTGAGACGTTCCCTGTCCGACACGCCCTAGATCGACCTTGCCGGTCTGAGGATCTGTTGCTACATTTTTCATGCAGTTATCAAACAGCGTTACAGCGATCTCAGCATCTTTCAGCGTGACTTCCGGAGATAGTCGCATCCGAGCTGACGCCTCAGCTAACCGTACTAAGGCTTCCTGTTGCCGCATGGTTGTCTGAGAGGGTTGATTCGGCTGAGTCTGCCCGCGTAATTCGATGTAATGATTCGTCAGGTATTCCCGGACTTGCGGGTTCATGATCGGGATGATCTTTTTACTGTACGCGATATACTGTTTCAGGAGAACGGGAGGGATTACCGGCGTAACGGCTGAAATATCTTCTTCTGATACGCGATCCAGTTTCCCCGCCGCTCGGCACTCTGCAATATACCGATTCTGTAAGACGTGCCGACTTTTTCGTTCGTCTTCTGTGGGTTCCGGCGTATCAGTCATCACGTAGAATAGATCAATGCGTGATAAAAGCGCGGGAGGGAGATTAATCTGATCAACAAAATCAACGAATGGGTCAAACCGTTCATATTTCGGGTTACCAGCAAGGATCAGGGAATCCCGTGCCGGCATGATCCGCACTTGCCCAGCTTTAGAGATAGTCGCCTCTCCATCCTCAGCAACACCTAATACACACGCCCATAACTCTTTATTTCCTTTATCAATTTCATCAATCGCGGCAGTACCACGATCAGCTAACGGCAACACACCGGCTTCTATCACCCAACGGCCATCTTCATCCCGCGTTGTCACACCAATTAGTCCGGCGGCGGATGATGAGACGGCTGAGACGTATATTCCTCTTGGCGATAATTTTACGACATACTTTATCATTTTGGTTTTCGCCATACCCGGATCTGATAGAATCAGGATATGAATTTCGGAGCGGTTCCTTGATCCATCTGTGTTAACCGAATTTACGCCGCCGAACATCTGAAGTGCAAAACCTTGTTTAATATTATGATACCCGTAAATTGACGTGGCAATTGATGATGCTACAATATCCAGAGCGTTCCCAGACTTAGCGATCTTCGTGAACGCTTCTATTGCTTCATCGGTAATTTCAACTTCGGCGAAATCTCGTTCCTCTGCTTCAATGGATGATAATTCAAGGTAAAGATCAAACACCGTGGACTTCTCGCCCTTGATGACCCGTTGAATTGACCGGACAATTCCGTTCAGGGTGGCACGGTCACCGGGGAATAATGTATCACAAATATCATCCAGCACTACCACGTCAATCGTCTGCGGTTGCTGGCCGGCCCGTAAGCCTTCGCTATTCTCCTGCACCCGAAGCTTCTGCTGATTGATAAACTTGGATCTCTTTGGCATCAATTCCAGCCGTTTGAAATTACAGCCGTCAGTTGCGCAGCCATCCGGTTCATTGAACTTCCCGTATTTCTGCTGTTTCACGGTGAAATGACCGGCGGGACACCGGAATACGGCTTCACTAATCCGGGGCCGGACTTCTGATGCACGGATACAGATCGCATCAACTGATACAAATCTGTTGACATCGTCGTGCCGGAGTTCCCTGAGGGTAATCTTTTTTCTCAATCCCGTGAACCGGATATTAATGGCCTTAGGGGGTTTGCCGTCCTGCGGTTTCACCAGCTCGTTCCCGATCACGGCATCATAAATGTCCTCCATGACCTTGCCGGGATTTTCCACAACTTCATCTGCCATCGCCAACCCATCCTTGCCCCAGCGTTCGACAGATTTGTAATCGATATACAGGGATCGGGTATGCGGGTAATCCCGTGAGAGTTCCGCCAGCTGTTTCCGGCATTTCTGCTTGAGATAATCTCGCCATTGTCCGGTCTTATCTCCTGCGTGTAAATCTGCGTCTGTCAATCGGTCACCCCGAAACAAAGTTGTTTCTGACACGGATCAGCCTTGGCTTTTTCTACCCTGTCAACTTCTCGGAATATCTTCTGATTTTCAAGAGTGCCTAATTGCGTTCCGATTTCTGAAACATCCTTTTCGGTATCCTTCAATTTAATATTCCATGATGAGAGTTCGTCTTCAAGGCTGGATATGTGATCGCGGGCGTTCTGTCGTTCGTGAAGTGCTGATTTATATTCTGATTTCCATAATGATTTTTCCCGAGCAATCTCAATCTCCATGCCCTCAGGAGTGTTATAGTCCTTCCCACATCCAATACATGCCGGTGTAATCCGGCTATTGATCGGCATCCGAAAGTTTTCAGCGCCGCAATATGGGCATATCCATGTCATCCTCTCACCCCAAGGTGGAAAATAGTCCCATCTGAGTTATACCCGGAAAACTTACAGGAGAGTTCCTGACAACAATAGCAGGAGTGGGTGAGTTTGACGTTAGGGTGAATGCAGATGCAGAGAGTGTCCGGTTCGTTCTCGATTTTCTTTGCGTAATCGAGGATAAACTGTCTGAACTCTTCCGGCGTTCCTCCGTTCCAGTTCTCATTACGGTACTGGACAAACCGTACGTGCTGGTTGTATCCCACTCCGTCAACGCACCAAGAGAAAGTTCCGTGGCCTTCAATACGGTCGATAGAAACCCACTTGCGGAGGTGATCTGCTGTCTCTTTGTTCGTCATCTGGTGTTCTTTCATTTCTTCACATCCTTCTTTTTATCCTTGAGCCATTCCCGCACGATCGAGATCCCCGCTTGCGTTAGCTCAGTGCATTTCTTTTCCGGCATATACCGCGCTATCGGGCAGTCGGGCCGGTACTGGCACTCTTTACCGGCTTGATAATATGGGCAGGGGGATACCGGCGGCGTCAATCTTCCTCCCAATCATCACAAAGACCGCCTGGCGGAACCAACCCATATTTTTTGCAGTTGACCATGACATTGAACGTTCCTGCGATCTTGTTAGGGCCAACGAGATGCCCGTGCTCACAATTACAGCAACAATCTCCCCCATGTCTGAAATTGGGTGCCATCATCTCTGCTCACGCTCCTGTTGCTGCTGGAGAAATTCAATTAAACATCCATCGAACACAACTCTGGTATCCAAAACATTCCCATGATAGCAACCAATATGGGTCATTGCTAGAACGCATTCCATACACTGATCTTCGTTTGCCTCTTCGGGTGATTCCGCAGAACAATCAATATTATAAATAAATTGTTGCAGTAACCTTTCCCTCTCCTCTTTTGCTCCCTCTGCCTTTGCTGCTGCACGGATCGCGGCAAATTCTGATTGCGGGTGGGAACGGCGCATGTTGTTGGCGAGAATTTCAAAGATCGCCTTCTGCGCTGATGATTCTGAATTGCCACCAACAATGAAAACCAGATCCTTGATGCTTTGAACGTCGTATCTGGTCAATACACAACGGTCTTGCCGCTCCATCGCCATGTTCCCCTGCTGCTGGTCTTCTTCCTTCTTCTTCATCGTTGCCTCACCGCCGCCAACATCGGTACCTTCTTCAGCAAGGGCCGGAGGAGATTCAGATCGGTTGGAAATCCCTTCCGGGCGAAATGCTTGATCAGTCGGGCTTCCTCATCAGAATGATCCCGCCAGCCAGACACGTCCCCGAGAATATACGAGATAAAAGACGCCCGAATACCGGCATGTTCTGATTGGGGCCGAAAGGCATTGAGGCCCGCACAGAAATCTTCAAATTCAATCAGGATCTTTTGGTCCAGTTCCTCCTGTAACTTTTTCTCGCGGGTACGAACGTACTCTTCCTGTTCCAACCTCTGAAGAACAAGTTCGTTTGCCTCATCAATACTTTTCTCTTCCTGTAGATATCCGATAAGACCCTGCTGAATGGCGATCTTATCGAATTTCATCAGTTTTAACCGGCGCATAACTTCAAGTTTTAGCGCTCGTTCAACAATCGGGCCTTTCTTGAGCTTGAGTTTTTCGCAGATCTCGTTCAGATCCGGATCAATGCGGATAGAGGTGACCACTTTTGTTTTTTTAATCATGTCTGATCACTTCCATGATATTGTAACATAGCAAGTGACTGCACGCTGATTGCCTCTTCTTCAGTATCAAAACTTCCCAAAAATTTCCGTTTACCATTAAGTGGGATCGTGGCACTCCAAGGTTTTCTATAATAAATCCCCGGATGTACCCTCCCATTATATGGTTTTCTGACGTTGGGTTCCACACGATTTTGCATGTTTACTTTATGCGTCACAATTCGAAGATTCGATTTTTGATTGTTTAACCCATTATGATCGATGTGATCAACTTCCATTCCTTCTGGGGCATTCATTATAATACGATGCATTAAAATCTGTTTTCCGCGTAAATTTTTTACTGCATAATAGGTATTGCCAATCTTGTTGGCATACCATCTCATGTAACATAACCTTTCATAATCTTCGTCGTCAATCAATGCAACTTTTCCTTGGGATAGAGGCAGCGTTTTTGTCATAATGATACCTTGCGGTCTTATTGGCGAAACTATTATTAGCAGTCGAGAAAAATAGGTATGTGGCAACAAACCTTTTTTCTGATCTTCAATTTCGCTAACAATCCATTGGTCGATGTCTAATATAAAACTTATGGATTTGTGACCGTACTACAACGTAATACGCGTTTCAGACGTAAACCTCTCTTTTTTTATTATCAATTTATATACTATTATTTACACATGCAACAACACGATTTTACATCATGTTAAAAGTAATACGATGTATTACGTTTCACATTTCAGCCAACATGCTTTTTTAATCATGTAATAGCCGCGTTCCTGCACGCAAAAGGTCAATTTAATAGAGTTGCTTGTTTTGGGGAAGATCATTGAAAAGAGGGGCTGTGGCGTTCGTTTCTTAGCCCTTGTCACGGGGAGAGGATATTTACGAGGCGATTAAATGAAATCCAGTTGTGTGTACCCGGCATTGCTCCTTGGTCTATATAGGCGATACGCCTCTCCCGGACAAGGTAATGGCCATCCGGCGGTGTTCAGTGAACCGCAAATCCTTTCCCGTAGATCAGATGGCTGATTGAATGGTAGGTTTCTGGATTTGATAAACGTATCGAAAAAAAGAGAGGGTTAATAGAGATCATCGTAATCTGGGAACTTGCCCGTCTTACGGATCGTCTCAAGGCATTCCACCGTAATAGGTTTCCACGAGACTACGGAAGTGCCGAACCACTGCTTGAAGAAGTAGTGCTTAGCTCCGGTGACTTCGCCGAACTCTACCAGATAGATCCATGCCCCTGCTTCGATTGCATACCGGTACGTGGTCTTAGCTTCCGCCTCATCAACAGCTTTCAGGATCGATACTTTCAGAGACTCTGCCTGATCGGAAACCAGCCACTTGCGGGTTTCAGGATCCATCTTGCGGGCAGGGTCTACCTTAGACGTTTTAGGATAGAAGTACGTCCGGTTAGCTACCTTGTCCCATACTGCCGGCACGACCTTCTGGAAGACATACAGCAGACCCGTATAGACCAGCAGGTACTCCGCCCATACAGGGGAGAAGATAGTCTGCCAGTTGGCGATATTCTCAAGATTGATCGCTCCGATCTGAACCGCGAAGAATCCGACGATTACCGAGTAGACAACGGTTGCGAAGAACTTCGGCCAGTCCCATGCTTCGCCACTTGACATCCGAGCCGAGAAGTACCCAAGGATTCCGTATGCCAGTGCCATTACAATTGCCACGAAGAGTAGCAGGATGTAGTTTACGTCCATGTTTTTCTTATCTCCTTAATAGCGCTATCAAGGATTCAAGGAAATCCGTGAGGATCTCCCACCAGCTCTTGACCGGCTGGGGTGTTCCGACAGGTTCGAGTGTTAAGGAAAGATCCGTCACGCTGTCATCCACCTGTTTTGTCTGGCTCTGGTATCCGTCTGCTGATGCCGTGACCTGATAAGTCTTGCCGGTATCGAGTGAGAGTTTCTGCGGGGATTGTCCTACTGTAACACCATCAACTGCAATCTGGGCCGGCACGTTGGATGTAACCGTAACGACCCTGTGGATCTCCTTGCCGATCTCAACCTCTGAGGAATCCAGAACAACCATCCAGACGCTCTGATCAATTGAATGATTGAAATACCGCTTTGAGATCTTGCCAAACGTGCCGCAGAAATCTCCCCATGAATGGAGCAGATAAAGATAGTTCTGATCATACCCGACAAAGCAGAGCGCATGATATCCGGCAAGTTCGCCAGAGGGATCGGGGAATTCGCCGTCGCCGCCCTGCATGGAATCATAGTTCGAGAATACCGGGATGGCCCCGAGCACGAATCCCTTGGTGGCGATAGCGTAACAGACCTGATCCCATGTCGCGTACCCGTCAGCCCGCCCCGCCATCGCGTATCCTTCAATCTGATGCATGGCCGCGAATGTCTTAGCGTCCTGCTGGGATAGTCCGCCGTCCGGAGTTAATACCGGGAATCCCTCATCATACGGTCCCCAGACCTTCGTTCCGAGCTTGTCCGTATGCCACTGGGTTTCAAGGTTCATCCCGTAATCTTTCCATGCCCGAGCAGAATACCGGATCTCACTGCCGGCAGGGTAGGTGATATTGCCGATCTTCCGGCTCATCTGATACGCGCATTCAGCAGATGCCGATTGCGGGTAGAGAACGTCATGAAGCGTCCCGAGCGAATCCGTCACGTCTTTCTTGAATTGTGCCTTGTCAAGATCCGTCGGGTCTTTGCCGGTAAGCTGGATATAGAGCAGGTCAAAACAGTATGCTGTTGACTGCCCCACGCAGGTTCCGCGGTCTTTCTGATCCCGTGGCGCGATCTTATGGATATGCGGGTTCATGTAGGAATCCGGATAGGTCAGCGTTTCGATTTTCTTGACCATCTGGATCTTCTGGAATTGCCAGTCCTGCGGTCTTCCCGAAGGCACTGGATCAAGAATTGGTAATGGCATACAGGCATTTCGGTGAGAAAAGGACATAAAGGTATCGTAGAAATCCGGACAAGATTATAAATATTCAAACAAATAAAACATAAATCTATGTCAAAACACATTTGCATGACTGTAACAATCATGCTCCTGATGAGCGTGATTGTGGGTACTGCCGGGGCGATCAACTCCGCATATCCGGTAAAGATGGTTGAACTCGGCGAGACGATCCCTTATGATCAGGCGTACAATCTTGATCCCTTCAATATCGTACCGGAGGATACCGGCTTCATCTGCCGGCTTGATCCGTCCGTGAATTGCATTTCCCGTAATGCAAACGATCCTGATGGATCAAAGTTCCGGTATCTCGGCGCTCAGTTTGATTCCCATAATCCAGCACACGCCGGAGAATACTATGCCGTTCCGTATTCTTCTCCGTACGTTGTCGGAAATACTACTTTAGATGTTGACCGGATCCAGACTGAACCCGGGTTCAAGACCATGCACTTAAAACTCTATACTGTCCTGCCAGAATCCACACCCACACCAACCCCGACACCAGAACAAACAACGGTACCAACAACGGTACCAACGACAGAACCCACGATAAATTATGAGGCAACAATTCAGGCAATTGAATCAAAAGTAACAGAACACGAAACCCAGATAGCAGAAATTCGGGAGACTCTTGCATCTCAGACAGTTGTACCTACTGAATTTGCCACACCAGAACCAACAATCCAATCAATGGCTGCACCGGTCATTACACCCACACCAACCCCGACACCAACTATTGATTATGACGCTCGGATTCTGGAACTGGAAAAGAAAGCTGCCGAAGCAGAAGAACAGGTACGGAAACAAAACGATCTCATATACCAGATCATGAAGTTTCTTGGAATGGCTGAATAACGTTTTTAAAAATTATTTTTTGATGGGTTAGTATACCATCACAAAATTACTCTGGGATGTCATGTTGCTTCCGGCCGAATTGGTTGCTGTCAGATTGACAGTGAAGAATCCCGAACTTGTATAGATGTGCATCGGATTCTGTGTTTCATTGAATGTACCATCCCCGAGCGACCAGTTCCAGCTCGTAGGAGTATTGCTGGAAACGTCCGTGAGGAATACTTTGAGAGGGACTGCCCCAAGTTGCGGGCCGCCGTAGAATGACGCTACCGGTGCGACTACTGGAGGAGTGGGTGTGCCGACAGTGACGTAATCCGTCTGGTTGCTCCAATTCGTCGACAGGCCGTTGCTGGCACTATGCTTCACGGTATAGGTACCGATGATATTCCACGTATAGTACAAGTTTTGGGAGGTTGATGTATTTCCGTCACCGAGATCCCAATAGAACGTTGCCGGCCCGGGTGTCAGGTTCGTTGACGTGTCGTACAGATATGTCGTGAATGGTGCGGTTCCAGCGGTGTTGAATGCAGAGAAGTTCGCGGTTGGTGGTGATGGAATGTCGGAGACATTTACCCACTTTGAATATAATGGAGTTTTATTATATCCAATCGGGTTTGTGACATTCAGCATGATTGAATAATTGCCCGTTGGGAATGACCATGACAGGTTGCGTGTCGTTCCGAGTATCGCCTCAGTGGTATTGGAGAGCGTCCAAAATGAATACTCCCATGACGTCGGAGCATTTAACGAAGTATCATTGAACACGGTAAATAGAGGAGTTGTACCCGTCGTATTTGATATGGTAAAGTTCGCTACCGGGGCGGCGGGATCTTCTCCATAGAAATACATTTCGTCAATAATCGCCTGAGCCCCACCATTGCCGGCAGTAATATCAATCCAGATATATTTGTATGCCAGCGGAGACCCCGTGATATTGAATGTGCGCCCGGAACCCCCGGTCCACCCGGAAGATATACCCGATCGCGTGTCGAGCGTGACATTATCAGGATTATTAAATCCTATATTTGAAGCCCGAATCGTCCAGTCTCTCGGGGCATATGTTGTAGTTGAGAACGGATAGATCGTATAGTTCGTAATATTCATCGCACGGGGCAGCGATTGGCCTACCCATTGCGGGAAGCCCACAGGCGCCTGCCATCCGTTATCCCCGTTGTTGCCGTCGAAGGCATAGAATCCCATTTGTGCCGCAGCTGAGAAAGCCGAGGCGTTCACAGTATATCCGTCTACCGAAGTATTGGCAGCCATTGTATTATTCGATATTTGCATTCCTGAGATTGCTGAGGCCGGGAATGCAAGGATCATCGCTAACAAGAGCAATGCCAGAACAATGATTTTCAGGGTCATGATTCTGGCACCTCGTAGGATCCCGAAATATTCAGAACTGCGGTATACCCGCTCGGAAGTGTCCCGAACTGATTAAACTTGATTATCGGTGTGGCTTCCGTGTAATCAATATACGCGAATGGATCGCTCATGATTGAGTCTCCTCCTAATGTGATTTTCTTGAATGCCGTCAATGCGATCTGGTAATTTGCTGTCTGCGCGGCTGCCACGGGCAACGCCATAGTCAGTGATGATGCGGCGTTACCATCAGAGATCACGAACGAGACTGCGAATGTCACGAGATTACCTGTCCGGACATAACGAGCAACCGCGGAGGTAATGGTTGGATCTGCCGTTCCCCATGTTGGATTCGGGTCGAAGTCATCCCAATCCCCGATCGCATCACGAATATGGAGGTATACTCCTGTCGTAAACATCACTGCAATTTCAGTGCCGGTATCCCATGCATGTCCAGCACCAATTGATCCATCTGCATTGACTCCGCGAGTTGCCCCGGTAAGGTTCCCTGCACCAGAAGTACCGGATGCTCCGGTAATAGTAATCTCTTCTGGGAGCGTATCGTTGCTATTCAGAAACCCGATCTCAATTCCTTCAGTAATCAGATTCCCGTCTTTATCATAGAACACCGATAGGTCAGTTACCGGAATAGTGGTGTCGTCAGCATCAATCCCGGGCGCTGCTATGGTGGTCTTGACAGAGTTCTTCTTAGGCATTGGGAGAGCCATAACTTAGTCCCTCCCGATTACGCTCTGCCTTCAGTCTCAGTACTGGTGATCTGTGCGGTCTCAAGGTTGTGAACGACGATTGGCGTTGTCCAGACGTGATACATCAGGAGTTGTGGAGATCCATCAGTGTTAATGATGCCGATCCCGTAGATCGTGAGATCGCTGGTGAATGAAAACGTGTGCTGCCACTGTGTTTTGTAGTCTGCGACGTACGTGATACTGCTGACTGTGACCGGATCCCCGCCACTACCGGACAGGAGATATGCTGAGATGTCAGCGTATCCTACAGTTGCCGCTTCAGCGGGCAGTCCGGTACCGATTAAAACGTATTTCGTGAATGCAGTTCCGGTTATTCCGCCGGTAAGTTTCGCCCGGCCAGTAAGTCCTTCATTGACTAATGTTGCCATAATTAATCGTCCCTCCTTGCTTCAATGCGGTGATCCCGAACTGTTCCATCCGGTCCCTTGATCACGACATCGATGTTGATCGTCTTTGCTACGCCTCGGATTTCAGCCCCCGGCGCCGGGGGAGTTTGTGTGTTTTCAGTCATGGTTGTATCTCCCTTAGCTGACGGCTCGGGCGTATTATGCCTTCACCGCCATCAGCCTGCCGCTCGTCTGGTCCTGTGTAAGCGTGACACTATCCCCTGCGGTTAATACAGTAGTCGAATATGCAGTACGAGTGACCGTACCATAAACACCGGTCAGGGAAACTTTGATCACCTGAGAGGGAAGGGTATTGCCAACTATTACAGTTCCCTTCATATTCACCGTGTTATCATTGTAGACTTTTTGCGCAATGTTCTGGATCTCAAAAATCGGATCATAGAATACACGTTTCAGATTCAGATACGCCTGAAATTTATTGTCGGGAATGATCTGGACAGTAACCTCGTTAATGGTGCCGGCCTTATCGAAATTATACTCAATCGAAATAATCCGGTAATCGCCATCAGGGATTGACTGATTATATCCACTAATAATTAGTTTCTGCAATAACGCAAAATCCGATCGCAGCCGAAATGTTGCAGTCCATGTTTGGACCTGTTGCGAGTAATAATCCATTAAATCCGTGACCCGTTGGACGCATTCCGCATAGGTCGTAATATTCTGGTTAATCTCAACGTAGGGACGTTTTATTTCAGTTCCAGTCGGGTTAAAGGTCGGATCGTATGGATCGCCATCGTAATCATATGCCTCATGCCATTCACCCTGCAATCCTTGACATCTGACCGTATACCAATTGTATTGGTTCTCTCCGGACTGAACCAACCGGAATGACGATTTGAGATGTTTGCGAGCATCAGCAGAATTGAAATCAAATGTCGATGTAACGTATACGGGAGCTGGCAGAGGCTGACCGGCCACAAGATCAAGATCTTCCCGGGGTAGAAAATATGCAGAAGGCGTATCAACTGCACTACCAGCCGTATCCCACCGGACATAGAAAATCCAGTTCATATAATTACAGATTTTCTCAATAGCTTGAATTTTCGTTGTCGTTTGAGTGAAGGCAAACTCAATCTCTGGAATTGTTGATCCCCAGACCGAAGCAGTACTCTCGAAATATTTGGGGTATATCCCAGTAACTTCCGCCCATTTCGTAGCGGTTGTGTCACCACCAAGAAGTTTCCTGATATAATCATCTGGCCATACTCGGGGAGGGGATGGCGTGAGATCTGTTGCTGATCCGTTTGCAAGTGCATAATCAACATAATTTACCGATAGAGGTTCGTTATCTTGGAAATACGGAACCGATCCTATCATTGCAGATAAGATCAGGTACCCACCTACCACGGTACCAACAACTGAGATTACCGTTGCAGAATCCGTACTTGCATAATTTCCTCTGACTCTGTCGCCTGGAGTAAAAAGTTTAGTTCCATTATGGTAATTCAGTTGATAGAGGTGATTATAGGCCGCTTGTTGGTCAGTCCATGTCAGCAGGACTTGATTTTCCGGTTCGACTGTCTGTGCGCTGAGATACCAGCCATAATCATACCCTTTAAACTGTTGTTTCCCCGTCGCAGTGTATAAATATCGAACGTTATTGAATTGCGTGTCTCCGGAGGGAATGATCCCAACAAATACCGTATTGAATGCAGTCCCGGTATAGTCTGGCATTTTAAAAATTACTTTTGACCAGTACAGACTATCCGGAGTTGTGGTTTTATCGAACTGGAACACCGCTGAATACATTTTGTCTGCAAGGGACCGGCTGATCTTCCCAGAGATAAGGAGATTATTGATATTGACGATTGCTCTCCATACTCGGGGATCAATAAACGCTCCTGTCGCTCCCCATGCTGCTGAAAGGTAATGGATTGGAATATAGGGGTTTGTCTGAGTAAGGTTGCCCGTTGCGCCCCATGAAACATCAAATACCCACGTATACCCAAAGACGAATGTCCCGGTACTGCCCCAATTCGCTGAGAGGTAATGAACTGGAATAAACGGCGTAATATCAGCAAAAACGCCCGTTGCGGCAATGCTCAGCGGAATCGTGCGGTTGACTAACGGATCGGTCTCTGCACCCGTTGCGCCCCATGAACATTGCAAATACCAGTCAAAGATCGGGTTACTAAAAAGGCCAGTGGCAGCAATGGTGAGTGGGATCGTCCGGTCAACTCGTACTGGGTATATCTGGCAGTTTGTACTAAGGGTTCCACGGTCATATCGCCCTCTATCGAATGCCATAATTGATGAGAACGTTGGATCGTCACATTCTATCGGATACGCCCCGGTTGCCCCCCACGCAGCATACAGCCCCCTCAGGAACGGATCGACTGTAAACGATCCCACTGCACCGAAGAGGAGATCCATGATACGCCGGAAGTATGTATAATCAAATACTCCCGATCCTTCAAACGCTAATTGCAAGCTACGGTCAAGCAGTAACGATTCCGCTCCCGTGGCCCCGAACGCCAGCACTTTTGCATAATCAACTAACAGACTGTCAAATGCGCCAGTTGCTTCAATGCTTAATGGGATCGCCCGATTGACAAGTTCATCTGAATATTCACCTGTAGCTGCAATCTCTAACGGGATGGTGCGGTCAACCTTGACGGTAAATGATCCGGTGCCATTCAGACCTAATGAGAACGGATCGGTATACCCAGCCCGGTCATAAAACCCTAATCGATCATACCCGTCACGATCATACCGCATGTTACAGTCCTCACGTCACCGTTTCCCGCACGAATCCGACCTTCCAGTAATAATATTCCGGGTTGTCGCTTTCTTCCCACGAGATATTCCCAGAGATTGCACAGTTCGTATAGGTCAGGGTACCGGCAGGCGTGCCAGAGATCGTCAATGTCTCCTTGTACCCGATCATGGCCAAGAGCGCAAGGAACTCCGACCACGTACCCATACATTCATACGTTTCATTCCAGCCGTAATTCGGGTTCGTCTGGACACTGTGCTGCCCGCCTATCAGCAGGGTATCTTCTGTCTGCACTTGTACGGTACCTTTCCGTTTACCGGCAATAGGGAGCCGGTCAGACCCCATCATTGTTAATGACCCAAAGGTAATGGTAACGGTCATCTTGAAATTGGCACCCCCTTAGCGATCCTGCCCGCCGTGAGATCCGACATGAAATCATTGGCAGTATAGTCCGGCGAGAGGTTCACGTTTTCAATCACGATCTTCTCAATAGTGGTAGCTTGTGCCTTCTCGTACTGTTCCGTGCCTTTGATCTGTTCCAAGGGGGTACCGGCCTTGACCTCGTTATACTCAGTTGCAGCTTCCGTAACGCCCATCTGAGCCTCTCCCAGACCCTCCATAAGACTTTCTCGTTGGCGGAGGAATGACATTGTTGCTTTCCGGCCGGCTGCAACGTCCATTCCAGCAGACTGCATTTCATCCGCATAATCTCCCTCAAGATCATATAGTTTCTTCTTAGCATCGTTGGCCTTTTCAATCGCCGCCGTATATTCCTTGTAGGCATCAGTCTGCGCTTTCGTGCGATCTGTATCCTGTGTCTTGAGATCGTTCAGATGATCCATTGCATTAGCAAGATTATACTGAGCCTCAACAACACCTTCTCCGGCAGCCTCCGCAGCCTTCAACGCCTCCTCATATTTCGGAATTACAACTTCCGTCTGGTACTTAATCTCCCGGTCAGTATCGGTAAGGTTGAGGAAAAGGTTCTCAGTAGATTTTGCCAGCGCATCAGTTTGAGCAGGGGCATTAGGAGTTTGTGACGCTTTGTATTGTTTTTCTTGCTCTTCTAATGCAGATCTCGTATATTTCTCAGGCTCTAACAGGCGTTTTAATGCCTCATCCACAGTTGCAGCATTGCCCGTTTTTAGATAGTCCAGATACCCTGCAACACCCATTCCCACAGCAGACGCCTTTACACCGGTGAGTTCTCCAGCATGAGTTATGCCCTCTTCAATCCCAATGAAAAATAGTCCTGCCTCTGCCTCTGCTAGTTCAATCTGATGCGTAACTCCAGCCCATTTAACCTTGAATTTCTCAATTCGTTCTGATTCTTGATCGGTCATTGTTGCATGAGTACTTTCAAAGGTTTTAACGGCAGTATCGGCATTATTGATCATATCGGAAATTGTGTACCAGTTTCGACCAAAAATCGCCGCTGCTGCGTTTGCACGTTCTTGGCCGGCGGGATATTTGCTTAACCCCACTAAAATTTCTTGGAAGAGTTCGCTTGTATCCTTGTAATTCCCGTTCGCATCTTTTGCATCGACACCAATACCTTTCAGGGTATCTCGGAGGTTTTCTCCCGCTTCTCCTGAATCGGAGATCCGTTGGGTCAGGTATCGCATTGTAGTGACCACAGAGGATAGATCGGTATCGGTAGCTATTGCAGCAGCATCCCATTTCTGCGCATCTTCAAGAGTGACGCCCAGCATGTTATGCATATTATCAAGTTGATCTTGATATGCAACGGCACGCCCTATTGTAAGGTTGTATGCTTCTCCTAACCCCGCAAGCGCAACACCAACCTCTAAGGCTAAAGCACGATAACTGTTATAAATGCTAGTTAATGCATCGTCGTTGGCTTTTTGGAAATCCTTAACGTTCGCTTTTGCGGTATCGAGACCATCTTTGGTCTTATCAACCGCTATGACCTCATATTGGATCCCACCAAGGGTTAATACACCGTTTGCCATTGTCTCATCATCCCCTTATCCCCGTTTGCTCCCCCATGCGTTCCACGCCTGCCGCCACATCTCCCGGACCTCTTCCGGAAGATCCCCCCATTCTCTCGGATCCTTAATGCCCAACCAATGCAGGAGCTGGGTGAATGCCCTGCCCTGCGACGTGTTCACGAAAGGACTGGACGCGTTTCACCCGGTCAGTGATCTGCTGTTTCCGTGATTCCCGGTATGCCATATACACATCCACGATATCCTCGGGGGAGTACATATCGGGATTCTGTTTGAGCCAACCATACGTGATTGCCGGATCGACTGTAACAATTGCAATTACCTGCAACCAGCAATCCGCCGCCAACCCAAATAGACTGTCGATATCAGTCCGGATCGGATCGATCTGTGATACGTCGGTGACTTTCTTAAGGGCCGCCATCTTTTCTTCAGCATGGCGGATATGTTCAAGCCGTTCGTTCTCAAAAGATTCAATCCGTTGCATATCGGATTCCGATAGACGGGAATAGATCCGGATCGTATCGCCGCCTTCAAGCACCAGATCAACCGTCTGGGTTTTTGTCCGGCGCTGGAGCATAGCGATCGTTTCACTGGCAGCAACTTTCTCGTTCCGGATATCGGCCCGCATTTTATCCATGTGGGGTTTCCGCTCTGCCAGTATCCGCTGAGCCATTGCCAGTTCTTCCGGGGTGTGTTTTCTACCTACCATATTGGGGTCTCTCCTGTGTTTCTCTCCTTATGCATCCACGCCTGTAACAATCACATCCGCGTCCGGGTCGGTTACTGCGAAGGGGACGTCATCCATCAGCTGAGCGCTCGCATCCGTGAATGAGAACTTTGCTCCAGTAAAGAAGCAATGTGCCAGCGTGATCGTGATGTTGTTCGACCCATCAGCGACGTATCCAATCAGGTTGAACTCTTTCGGATCACCGATATTCACGGTGCTGTCACCGACAATTGACTTGAACTCAAGAGTTCCTCCGCCCGTGCTGGCAATACCGACCGGGAGGGCATGAGTGCAGGTCTTGAACACGCTCTTTGACGTCCAGACCGTCCCTGACACAGAGCCGTTCGCCATCGTGATTACTTCTGAGATGGCATTGTCGTTTACGTCCGTTCCGTACAGGACAATATGGCCTCCTGTCGTGAGTGCTGCGACTGCAAGCGTAACCGTGACCCGCGAGGGTGTAGCGGGTGCGGCATCGTTGATCAGGATCGTTGTCCCGGCCGTGAAAGTTGCAGCTGCTTCGAGTGTCCCGGCCGACCCGGTTGTCGGGACGCCGTTCAGGGTCGCCTGAATGAGATCAGCGTTCCGCTGAATGCGGGTGATCTTGCCCGTTACAGTGACCTTCCCCGGTTTGTTCAGATCCGACCATTTCCCGCTGCGCTGGCCGGTAGCCAGTCCGCGAGTGATCGTAAAGTCAAACATTGCATCCGCGAGAGTCGCATCCGCATAAGTTACGACGCCCTGAACGCCAGTATAAGCATCAACAGTCATGATTTTTTATCCTCCTAATTTTTCTCTTTTTCGTCGTTTGTTCTCATGTCAATCCATACCCTGTTACGATCAAATACCAGAACTCGTACCGGACAACGTTGTGCCAGAGCGAGGTATCATCTTCGTACTGTTGGGAAGTAGTGATCCTCCGCCAGCCATGCGTCCGGAAGAGCAGGTTTCCCTCGGAATCATAGTACTTCCAGCCGGGCGTGTTCAGCCTCAGCAGAATATCAATCCGGGCCTCAATCGCATCAGCATCCTGCCCGGTGTTGGGCGTGGTTGATGATTCTGACGATACCCAGATATCAAACTGGATCGTAGGGTAATTTGTTGCCAGTAGCGCGTTTGTTACAGGCGTGCTGATAGCATTATCTGTCCCGCAGAACAATTCTGAAGGTTCCGGGGCCATCCGCAAGGTTACTGATGGGGTAGAGATCGGAGATTTCCGCTGTGCCCGGAAGCACGGGTTATCTCCAACCGTCTTGCCAAGCAGGGCCATCAGGGTAGCATCAGCATTCAGCCGGTCGAGGATCGCCCCGAAGATAACCGCTGAGGTCATAGCTGATCCACTCCTGCTGTTGCATACAGGCCATCCCAGAGGGCTTCTCCAAGGATCTGCCGGACCGCCCGCTGTTTAGCCTGAATGGCGTCTGTCAGGAACGGCCGGGCCCACATGCGGCTCGTGCCTTCGTGTACCCACACGGCATAATCCTTAGGCGTCCCGACCACTCCCATGACCTGCGTTTGGTCAACATCCACTTCGGAATAGATCGTATCCCGCATGTGGATCACCGCTTCGTCACTGACAGAATACGGCGCACCGGAGTAAGCACCTTCATACTCTACAAACACGCTCGGTCGGGTTGTCATCCTGACTTTTTTGAATTTACCCGCACGTTGATAGGCTGCCAGTTTGGTAGGGAATACCATGTCTTCGTAGGGAGATTGTCCGAGCGTACAGTTGCGTTTCGCCTCACCCTCAACGACTGCCGCCGCTATTTCCATCCCAGCAACAAGGGCCGGTATAGCTGCATCCTGTAGGGATTGCAGGGCCGCGATCATTTCATCGTAGGTGAGGATTTTGGTCATTAATTATTACCTCCCGTGAATAGCGCACCAATCTTTGTCAAGACAAGCGATACTGTAAATGAGACGACTCCGGCAATTCCAATCAAAGTTGCTTGAAAGGATTCCAGTTTTGAGACGCGACCGGCCAATCCGCCCTGCCCGTCCTCTCCGTACATCCCCTTTTTGAGTTCCTGTTGAGAAGAAATCAGATGTTTGAGATCTGCCCTTACCTCAATCAGAATGTCATGGTCTGATTCGTCGGTCATTTCTATGCTCATGTCGATGCAAGCTCCTTGAGTTCTAGGGTGTAGTGGTCAAGCGCCATGCTGTTATACGGGGCTTTCACGGATAAGATCTGATAGATCCCAGACGCCGGTGTGAATCCCGTCGTTGTGGACTTGATCCGGTAGTTCAGATGGTCAATGGCAATTGTTGGATACAAAATCACATACGTTGTCATTCCCGGAAACTGACCGGGAGTTAACACCGTGACCCGCGACCGCACCGTATAGAACCGGGCCGGTACTACCGTCTGGTCATCCGTCCAGTAATACTCATACTCGCCTGAATCGTTTTTGTACGCGATCTGTGCGGCGTTCATGGTAGCTGATCCTACCGGAGCCGATCCGTCATCCGTCAGGGTTTCCGTGCCATTGAACGTGCCCGTTACCGTCTTGACAATCAGGTATCCGGTTACCGCCGTTCCTACGATCCTGTCGATTACCGCTGTGGCGCCAGAGACCCCGCCGGTCACCGTTGCACCAAGATGGAACGCTGCCGTTCCGGAAGCATAGGAGAGTCGCTGCTTC
>Ga0074198_1000311_pt1 | contig 58920 bp, 55 predicted proteins | sample EPASupsiteSAE323_FD_64527 | JGI IMG/M metagenome (GOLD analysis project Ga0074198, IMG submission 64527) | Bioremediated contaminated groundwater from EPA Superfund site, New Mexico - Sample SAE3-23 | ecosystem: Environmental > Aquatic > Deep subsurface > Groundwater > Contaminated ... | reverse complement strand
CAGTCTGATGGAATGTTACTCTGCGAAGTAATGTGTAAACTTTGGAACCGCCGTGTACCGAACGGTACGCACGGTGGTGTGGAAGGTCGGCCACTCAAATAATGGGTGGCCTCCTATCCGATTTTTCATATGTCTTTATTTTAATAACTAAGAATAAAAATAATAATAACAAAGGATTATAAATAAATATTTACTAAGCATACAACAAATTACAAAAAAATGACCCCGGGGAAGGGGCCGAAAAAAAGAATGTATGAAATACCAGCTGACGGACGTCGCAATCACGCCAACTTAAATAGTATTATAACATACCATTGGTAATAATAATAATAAAAAATAATTATTAATATTTAAGGTTATATATAAATAAAAGTAATATAAATAATAAAGGAATTTCAACATTTAAATAGAATATTTGATAAAGATACATAATGCTTTGGTATAATTATTATTATAGAATTCAATTGTCGAATATTTAAGAAATGCTGAGGTTTTCACAGAAAAACAGCAGACCCATGAAGGGTTCTGCTGCTCAATATTTGTGCGGCCAAGCTCGGCATCTCGGCACCGGGCTTATTTATTTGGATATTGTAGTTAAAACTTAACATAAAGGGATGCTAAAGTTCACGCAGGAAAAATAAGCGGATTCATGAAGAGTTCTACTGCTTATGGGTTTATGCGTCTGTTGCTTGGCATTTCTAGCCGGGCTTTTTTATTTTATGGATGCAATGGTTGTTGGGGGAGGTGAAGATACAGAGCCTTAAATAATAGATAGATATTATATTTAGAAATGGGATTGGGATGAGGATTTACTGGGGAATTTTAATAATTGGGGGGAATAAATAAAATGCCAAGCAAATTAAGTCGTCGCGACTTCATTGGCGTCTGCGCAGGTTCGGCTGCGGCCATATCCCTGACGGGATACCTGGCGCCTTACATGGCCGAAGCCGCAGAAGCGGGAGCTCCTCCGGTAATTTGGCTTCAGGGAGCCAGTTGCACAGGATGCTCGATTTCACTCTTAAATACAGTTCATCCGGATATTAAAGAGGTCTTACTGAAAGTTATCAGTCTGAAGTATCATCCCAATGTTATGGCAGCAGCAGGTGATTTAGCCATTCAAGATGCATGCTATAAAATAGCTGCTGAAAACAAAGGGAAGTTCTTCCTGGTTGTTGAAGGGTCAGTACCCACTGGAGCAGGCGGCAAGTTCTGTATGGTAGGTGAAGAAAACGAAAAGCCCATTATGTTTGATAAGCTGGTCAAAGACATTGGAAGCCAGGCCCAGGCAATATTGAGTGTGGGAACATGTTCCGCCTATGGTGGTGTGCCCGCTACTCCGCCCAATCCTACCGGATGTAAACCAGTGTCTGCTATCGTCAAGAATGTACCTATAATTAATATAGCGGGTTGCCCCCCTCATCCGGACTGGATAGTGGGCACTATCGCTCATGTTTTGCTTTATAAAGACATTCCCGAACTGGACAGTTTCGGTCGTCCGACGATGTTCTTTAATAAAATTATTCACGACAATTGCCAGAGGCGGCAGTATTTTGACAATGCCATATTCGCCAAAACCTTTGGGGATCCGGGCTGTATGCTGGAGTTAGGCTGCAAAGGCCCCATAGCTCACTGTGATGCAACTACTCGTCTATTTAATAACGGGGTAAACTGGTGCGTAAAATGCGGTGGAGTATGTATCGGATGTACTGAACCTCAATTCCCCGGCTGGCCTATATATGAAAGAATGCCGGAAATGCCGATCAGTCCTGCTATGACGGCAACAGTTGACCAAATTGGTATGGTTCTGGGTGGGGCAGCAGTCTTAGGCATAGGCGGCCATCTGGCTGGTAATGTTATGACTGGCCGCATTGGATCCCACAAGGACGAGAAGGAAGGTGACGAATAATGGCGGCACAGAAAATAATAGTTGATCCCGTAACTCGTATCGAAGGCCATCTCAAGCTGGAAGTAGAGGTGGAAGGCGGGGTCGTGATTGATGCCAAATGTGGTGGTACATTATTCCGGGGTTTTGAATTAATCCTTCAAGGACGGGATCCCAGAGATGCAGAACAACTGGTGCAGAGAATCTGCGGCGTGTGTCCCACCGGCCATGCAACCGCAGGAGTTCTGGCCCTTGATGATGCTTTTGGAATTGAACCTCCGCCCAATGGCAGAATAATCAGAAACCTGATCTTAGGTTCCAATTATGTTCAATCGCATATTCTGCACTTTTTCCATCTGGCAGCGTTGGACTATGTAAAAGGACCCGATGTAGCACCCTTTACTCCGCGTTATGAAGCGGACTACCGGCTGCCTCCAGATATAAATGCCCAGGCAGTCAACTATTACCTGGAAGCATTGAACATGCGCCGCAAAGCTCATGAGATGCTGGCGATTTGGGGAGGCAAGATGCCTCACGTACAGGCGATTGTACCCGGTGGTGTATCTGAGGTGCCGGATACCCAGAAGATATATGAGTTTAAAAACCGCCTGGCAGAGCTGATTAAATTTGTTGACGAGATTTATGTGCCGACAGTTAAGGCAGTGGCTGGAGTTTACTCTGACTGGTTCAGCATTGGCAAAGGATGCACGAATATGATGGCTTTTGGAGCTTTCCCACAGGAAGAGGGCAAGGATCATGTGAAAAAGGCCAAATTCTTCCCGGCAGGAGTATATCTACGCGGTCAGTACAAGGAATTCAATCCTGATTATATTGCTGAAGAAGTTAAATACTCATGGTTTAAGGATGATACCGGCGGAAACAAACCTACTCAAGCAGTAGTAGTACCTGAGCCAAACAAGAAGGATGCCTATTCCTGGATGAAGTCCCCACGCTATAACGGCGAAGCCATGGAAGTTGGCCCCCTAGCGCGTATGTGGGTTATGAAACAAAAAGACGTAGTGGCTCTGGGCGATAAAGCCTTCTCAGTTATGGGTCGTCATTTTGCTCGTGCTGTTGAATGTTCAATGGTAGCTCATGCTATGGATGAATGGGTCATGAAACTGGAAGCCGGCAAACCGGTTTGCACTCCCCATAAAGTACCGGTTTCGGCACAGGGAATGGGCCTAACTGAAGCCGCACGTGGCGCGCTGGGTCATTGGAACAAGATCGAACACAGCAGAACCGCAGTCTATAACGCTGTAGTGCCTACTACCTGGAATGCTTCTCCGAAGGATGTAAGAAATGTTCCCGGTCCGATGGAGCAGGCCATCATCGGCACCGCCGTAAAGGATCCCAAGAATCCCGTAGAACTGGTTAGAATAGTAAGATCTATGGATCCCTGCTTCGGATGCGCGATCCATGTTATGACTCCTGACAAAAAGGTTATCAGCCAGTTCGCGATTAACTAGGGGGTGTGATAATGATTAAAAAAATGGAGTTAAGACATCCCCTGTGGCTCAGGCTACTGCATTGGAGTAATATGATCTCCATTACCCTGCTGTGCCTGACCGGCTTTTATATACATGCCCCGCAAACATTCCGGTTGTTCAGTAACATGGATACTCCGCGGATGATACATTTTGCGATGGGCTATTTATTATTATTTGGTTTGGTGATGAGGGTTTATTTCGGTATAGCAACCAAGGATTGGCGTAATGTAATTTATGCGCCCATCAAAGACACCCTGAAACTGCCCAGCATGATCAAATATTATTTGTTCCTAGCCAAGGATCATCCTTTTTACGGGAAATACAACCCCGGGCAGAAGGGCATGTATACAGGCGTTCTGGTACTGGGGATATGTCAGGTTATAACCGGCTTTATACTCTATAAACCTCTTGCTTTTACACATGCAGCCGGTCTTCTGGGTGGCTATATAGCCATTAGGGTAGTCCATTATATAATCACCTGGATCTTTGTATTAATGGTACTGGTTCATGTATACCTTGATGTAGCGGAAGGTATCCCGGTCCTGATGTCTATATTTACCGGTAAGATCCCTGCTGATTTCCATCACGGTTATCATGAGGACGAAACGGTCCATAGCGGGAAAAGCATAAGTGCTTAATCAAGGAGGCTAAGGCTTGAGTAAGATTTCAGTCGTGGGTATCGGCAATTTGCTTATGCAGGATGACGGTGTGGGTATCCATGCCGTCAACCACCTGTCTAAAATGGATTTGCCGGAAGGTGTTAATCTGGTAGACGGGGGAACCCACAGTTATGATCTGGTAGAGTTCTTTTGCGATTCCAATATTATAATTATAATTGATGCCATGCAAGCCGGGGGAGAACCTGGAACGATTTACCGGGCTCCCCTGGAAGAATTGGGTTTAAAACCGGACGAAAATTGTATTTCACTTCATCAAATGCATTTTCTTGATGCCATGCAGATGGTTAATCTTTTAGGATATCATCCTTGCACTATTGTTTTTGGGGTAGAGCCCGCAGTTATTGATTTTAGTTTGGAATTGAGTCCGGAGATAGCTGAAAAGTTACCCCGTCTGGTTGAATTGGTTCATAACGAAATCATTGAACTTTTGTCCTAATTTGAGAGTAGTTTAGTACAGACCCCCTAAGGATGGTTTTGCTTAAGACTGAATTAGGGGGTCAGCGTATTTTGGGCATGTTAGAAGGAGAACACCTGCCTCGGATTTGTTGAACGGTGAATATATTGCATGCCCTTCTAAAGGTTAATGATCCCAATCGTACAGCGTGATATACAGATCAGGCGCTCGGTTTCATCATAAATACGGATATCCCATACCAGGGTGGTTCGCCCGGTGTGCACCGGGGTGCCGATGGCCTTTACCAGGCCTTTACTAACGCTGCGGATATGGTTGGCGTTTATCTCCAGACCGACCGCTCTTTGCCGTTCCCTGTCAATGAACAAGTAGCTTCCGGCCGATGCCACTGTTTCGGCTATAACCACGGATACCCCCCCGTGCATGACTCCAAAGGGCTGGTGAGTTTTGGGAGCAACCGGCATAGTGGCCACAACTCGTTCGCGGGTGAATTCTACAATCTCAATTCCCAGAGTTCCCATGACAGTCTGGCTGAAATCAAATTGGGGCGCTGATTCCATGGCGATTCCTCCCTGGTTTTTGGTAATTATAGCACAATAGACATTTAAATTGAATTGAGACTCTATGGCGCTGACTTAGCATCTTAATTTTATGCAAGATCGTCAAATAATTTAACCTTCTTCGGCAAATGATAAATATAATGGGAACATTTTCGCAGCAGTTTTAGAGTAAAGCATGTTAGGAGTTGAATCAATGGATAATAGGGAATTTAACGGAATAATGACCCAGGCTATTGCATCTGAAACAGAAGCCTATGAGTTTTATCGTGATGTAGCAGGCAAGGTAACCGACCCTGCCGTTAAACAGCTTTTTACAGAATTTGCGAGTGAAGAATATGAACACAAAAGAAAACTGGACGAGATAAAAGCAGAAGATGTCCAAGATTTTCACTTTAGCGAAACCCAGGACTTCAAAGTTTCCGAAACAGTCGGGTTACCCCGCTTATCGGCCAATATGAAGCCGGTTGATGCGATTGCCCTGGCTATGAAAAAAGAAGAAGAAGCCGTAAAAACTTACTCCCAGTTAGCGGCTTTTTCCAGTGATCCGGAAAAACAAAAAATTTACTCTGAACTTGCAGATATGGAGCAAGAGCACAAGGCCAGGATGGAATACCTTTATACTAATACTGCCTTCCCGGAAGTTTGGTAGGGATAGTTAATTGTGGCCAAAATAAAAAGTGAGCCCTGTTTGAAAGGGCTCATTGTCGTACGCAGCACGGGAAAAACAATTGCCGCTGATAGCGCTGCAACCTTATTAGTACCGTTTACGAGTACATCGGGAGTACCTGAAAGGTGATTTATATGAATGTCGCAAATCTCTTCGCAAGTTTGCTCTGCTTATGCCATTTGTATTTCATTGTAAACCAGTGAATTGAAAAACCATGGAAAAAATCCGCGTAATCATTATAATCTGCGATATCCTCCTTCACCCTTCGGGTACCACCCTCTTTGGGGACAACACCCTATGGGTACTCCCAATTTGCCCTAAACGGCACGAATTAATGTTGCTGATGCACCTATCGGTGCTATTAAGGTTGCAGTGTGAATCGTTGTTTATTTATTTATCACTATGCTCCAATCGTTGGGGTTATCCTTTAGGGTTTTTACCGCAAAGCCCTGTGAAGACGCAAATTTGCTGACATTTTCCAACGATACCTGACTGTTGCCGTCTATTTGTAGTTCGTTATGTCCTTTCTCCAATGCTTTCTTGGTTTTAAGCACCGGCAGAGGGCAGCTTAGCCCCTTTACATCCAAAGTTTCCATATTACGCATCCACCTCCCGGTAGGCCCAACCGATAACGCTGACAATAACTATCCCGCCTATCAAGACGATTTCACCTAAATTAGTGGTCCCTTTGGCGCTGGACGCCAACAGGAAATTATGTGCGATAGCAGCGCCCGCTATCATTCCAACTACTGTGGCGGCAGCATCCATGTCGCCTTCGCTGCCCAGAATCATTTGCCGCAGGGGACAACCGCCCAACAACACCGCACATTGACCCACCAGGAAAAGCCCCAGGAAATTAAAAATATGATTGGTATGAGCAATGGGCTGGCCAGCAAACCCGAGGTTGAATTTACCCAGATATAAATTCAACACTAATACTGCGAGGAATATTCCGGCATAGGCTAGCAGCATACCCTTTTCGCCGATAAGGAAGAAATCTCTGAAGCCGCCGCTCAAACACAGGCGCGCTCTTTGAGCTAAAACGCCAACCAACAAGCCGGCGCCCAAGGCTATCCATAGAGGAGCATGCTGGCTGCCTGGTGCGGCGGTACTGAAAAAAAGAGGCCCGCCCCCGGAGGGATTGATGTTGAACCTGAAAACCAACATGAGCAATAAACCGACAACGGTCAGAATGAAAATATAGGCTCCGGCTTGACTGCCATTATCGCTTTTAGAAGCCCCCAGGTTGAACCCCTGTCTAAGGAAATAAATGCCACACAGTATTCCTCCGATGAAACCGGCCAGACCGACCACAGCATTCAGGTCTCCGCCGCCCATTCTTATAATGTCGCGCAGGGGGCAGCCTAGGAATACCAGGGCTCCGATCATCATGAAAATGCCCAGCACGAAACGCACGAATGTGGATGAACCTCCCCGGCCTTTGAATTCACCGGTACTAAAGGCGGCAATGAACGCCCCTAGAACCATGCCGATCAGTTCGGGCCGTACATACTGTACCGCTTTGGCCTGGTGAAAACCCAGTGCTCCTGCAGTGTCCCTCAAGAAACACGCTATACAGAAGCCCATATTGGCGGGGTTGCCCATAGCAACCAGCATAACCGCCAGGCATCCGATGATTACTCCGGTGGTAATCATCAACCATTTACCTTTGTCCAACTGTCATCACTCCTTAATTATTATTTGCAATCCATTTATAAAACAAAATTCTACAAAAATATTGAGTATCCTTCATGAAAAGCATAACAAAAGATTATACATAAAACCGATACATAACAAATAGTTATTTTTAATATAAACAAAAATATGATAAGTTGTATTTGTTAGTTGAAGACGAGGGGAGAATAATATGCCAGCAGAATTTATGCAGGATTTTGCAAGTGCCCGGGAAGTAAACCTGATGCGAATAAAGGACGCCAAAGAAAATGGTCGAAAAGTGGTGGGGATTTATTGCACCTATTGTCCCCAGGAACTGATACTGGCCGCGGGAGCTATACCGGTGGGATTGTGCGGCATGAGCGAAGCTCCCATTGCCGCTGCGGAGGAACACCTGCCGCGTAATCTTTGTCCTTTAATCAAATCTTCTTACGGATTTGCTGTCACCGATACCTGTCCTTTTTTTCACTTTTCTGACCTGGTTATAGGAGAGACAACCTGTGATGGTAAGAAAAAGATGTTTGAATTGATGCAGAATATTAAACCGGTGCATGTTATGCAGCTGCCCCACTTAAATAATACCCAGGCTGCTTTCGATTTGTGGGTAGACGAATTGAGGCGGTTAAAATCGCGCTTGGAAGAGGAATTGAACGTCCAGATTAGTGACGAAGATATCTGGCAGGCAGTAGATGTAATCAACCGCGAAAAGCAGGCCATAAAGGTAATTTTTGATCTGAATAAGGCTGATCCGCCGCCGCTAAGCGGTATAGAGCTGATAACCGTAGCCTGGTCGCGGAATTTCAGCAGTAATAAAGTTGAGATGATCGACAAGTTGAATGGACTGGCAGATGAAATCGGCCAAAGTAAAAAGAAAAACGGTGTTCATTCCCCCCGGGTACTGCTGACCGGCTGCCCTGTCGGCCTTGGAACTGAAAAGGTGATTCGCCTGACCGAAGAACTGGGCGCACATATAGTGGTGATGGAAAACTGCTCGGGATACAAAACCTTGGAATTACAGACCGATACCTCCGGGGATGATCCTATTGTAGCCCTGGCTGAAAAATACCTGTCAATACCCTGTTCCTGTATGAGTCCCAACCCTGGGCGTCTGGAATTATTAAATAGACTGATTGAAGCATTCCGGATTGATGCCGTAATTGATCTGACCTGGCAAGCCTGTCATACCTATAACATCGAAGCCTACGAAGTAAGCAGGCTGGTCAAGCAAAAGGGATTGTCTCATCTGCACCTGGAGAGTGATTATTCCACCTCTGACCTGGAGAGCCTAAAAGTACGAATCGAAGCGATGCTGGAGATGGTGGAAAAATGATTGGAATGGGTATAGATATAGGTTCTGTTGCCACCAAAGGGATCATAGTTAGAGGCGACAGTCAGTGGCAGGCTATGGTTCCGACGGGATGGAGTCCCCGGAATGCCGGACAGTCGATTATAACGCAACTGTTGAACATCTCCGGAATCGACCGCCAGGAAGTGGAGCGGATCTATGCAACCGGATATGGCCGGGTTGCGTTTGAAGAGGCGGATAAGACCCTTACCGAAATTAAATGCCATGCACGCGGAATTGCCGAACTAAATCCCGAGGTTAGAACCATCATTGATATAGGGGGACAGGACAGTAAAGTCATACGGCTGGGCGAGAAAGGCCGGGTAGTGGATTTTGCCATGAATGACAAATGCGCGGCCGGAACCGGGCGTTTCCTGCAGGTAATGGCAACGGCCCTGGGTTTAGATGTTAGTGAGCTGGGGCAGGCCGAAGAACCAGCGAGGATGATGTCTATTAACAGCATGTGCACCGTTTTTGCCGAATCGGAGATCATCGGCCTGCTGGCCCGGGGAAACTCCAAAGGTGGCATTATAGCAGGTTTGCACCAGTCGGTAGGGAAAAGAGTAGTCGCCATGGCCCGGCGTATGGGAGTAAATAGAGAAGTGGCTTTTACCGGGGGGGTGGCCCTTAATCCGGGGGTGAAAAGAGCATTAGAAGAGGAAATCGGTTGTATGGTAATTGTGCCGAAGACCTGTCAGTATACTGGAGCCCTAGGGGCGGCCCTGCTGGCCCGTGGTTGGTAAAGCAAAGTCTGTTGTGTAGCAAGGGCGTGACCAGGGAGCCGCTCGTATTTGGAATTATAGGCAGTATTTAATACTAGTACTCTGTTAACCCTAATTCTACATTTTCTCATCGGTCAAATTCCTGTATGACTGCGTTGTCGTCAATCACAATACGGCCAGTATTGCTCAATCCTCCGCCTTGTCATACATGAATTTTACTCGATGAATAAAATACACAATTAGGGTTAACAGAGTACTAGACCGCCTGATACGATTGGTAATATATTATGTAAAGTATAACTAATAGTTAAGTGAATGCTTGGTTTATTTTAAGCATTTTTAGAAGGGGGAATTTGTAATGGCCGATTATCGTCAAATGTGGACTGACCTTAAGATGGATCTGGACAAGCATGACCTTTTATGCGAGGTGCTGCCCGAGGCATTTGGAGGGGTGTATCTTTCCCAGAAAAATCGCCCGCAGGGCATGGATTTTTACGATTTTGTAGTGTCTGAGATTCATGGTGTGAGACCCGCTGAATTGATTGAACACCAGAAGGCAGGCGGTAAAGTGTTCGGGACATTTTGCGTTTATGTCCCGGATGAAGTTATCTTTGCTGCCGGGGGCATTGCCGCCGGGCTGTGCGGAGGCTCACAGTTCTGGGTATCGGGTGGTGAAAAAGTATTGCCTCCCAATACTTGTCCGCTTATCAAGGCCTCGGTGGGGGCCAGGCTGGATAAAACCTGTCCGTTTTTCCTGATTGCCGATATGTATGTGGGGGAGACAACCTGTGATGGCAAGAAGAAAGCCTGGGAGATACTGGCCGGCGAAGTGCCGGTACATGTAATGGATATTCCGCAGATGAAGAGGGAAAAGGATATCGCAGAATTCCAGGCGGAAATTATGGAGTTTATTAAAGTTGTTGAGAAAGTCACCGGCAACAAGGTGACATCGGAGGCTCTGGGGCAGAGCATAAAACTAATAAATGAAAAAAGAAGAGCCTTACAGCGTCTCTATGCAACCCGCAAGGCAGCTCCGGTTCCCATCAGCGGCAAGGATGCGCTGCTGGTTACCCAGATAGCTTTCTATGATGATCCGGCTCGTTGTGCCGCCATGGCCAACAAACTCAGCGAGGAGTTGGAGGAACGCATTGGACGTAAAGAAGGGGTGTTCCCTGAAGACGCTTTACGCATTCTGGTCACCGGGACCCCGTTGGCCATTCCGAATTGGAAATTGCATCATATAATCGAAACCGCCGGAGCGGCAGTGGTAGTAGAGGAATTGTGCACCGGCACCCGTTATTTTGAAAACCTGGTGGATGAGTCAGGCACAACGATTGAAGAACAGGTAAAAGCTCTGGCGGAACGTTACATGAAGACCAACTGTGCTTGCTTCACACCTAATCCGGGCCGAATAGACGATATTGTGCGCCTGGCTGATGAGTACAAGGTGGATGGAATCATCGACACCAATTTACAGTTCTGTAATCTGTACTCCACGGAGAGTTATCTAGTAAAACAGGCTCTAGCCTCTCACGATATACCGGTTCTGCATATCGAAACCGATTATAGTGAGCAGGACTACGAACAATTGAGAACCCGGGTGGAAGCATTCCTGGAGATATTAAGGAAGTAGGTTGGGCCATTGGGCAATCCAGACTATAACTGGTATATCCTTTTCCCCAACCACCGTGAAGGACTGCGGCTCAACCGGGAGTTGAAGGAAAGGGGCATTAAGAATACTATTGCTCCTACGCCGCGAATTGCCAGTACCAGTTGCGGGATATCTCTGATAGTTGATGAAGCCGATCTGGATGATATCAAGCAAATAATAACTGATCGGGAAATTAGCATAGAGAGAATGGTTCAGGTTCCTGTTCAAAATAGTTGGCAATACCGTAGTTGTTAAGAAATATGCGTCCCCCCAGGGTATGAAAATTGTGGAAACAGTCAAATACTACTATAATGAAACTAAAAAAGGGGTGGCGGATATGGACGCAGGAGTACGCAATCAGTTTACTGGAACTATCACAGAAATCAAACAGGGAGATATAATGTGCGAGGTTGTAACCCGGGTGGGGGACAACGAGATCACCTCGGTAATGACCATGGATTCCTTGAAAGAAGCGGGATTTAAGGTTGGAGATACCGTAACTGCCCTGGTAAAAGCTGTAAATGTGGTAATGATTAAGTAAAAGGACAGTTTTTCAAAAAGGCTTTTGGAATTATCCAAAGGTCTTTTTTTATGGTACTAAACCTGCACAGTTTAAGGATACTGCGCAGCAAGAAACGAATACTAGCTGCTTGACTTAAGACAATCGTAACGCGTTGCCCCGCCGTCACCCTGCGGGTACTACTGATGTGAACTTCGTTTCACGGTTAATGTTGCAGCCGGTCTCACGTTAAACAGATGAATAAGCTTAATCTGTAAGCATTTGGCTGATTTTTGAATTGTGTATCAGGTTTAGCTCGCCTTACCTTCCCGGCTTGGACAAAGCGTTACGCTCGCCTTAAGTCAAGTGCAAAGGTTGAGAGGGACAATAAGAACCGTTCCCACTTCCCTCTGCCGAGTTAGTGATTCATAAATGTACAAGCGAACGTTGGCGAAGCATGGTAGTAACACCCAACGAAGGCGAACAGGCGAAAGGGGACGAGCGCCACGGATGGCGCGAGCTCGCTACTGAACACGGATGCGAATTAGCGAGGTGCCCCTTGAGCTGGGAGACAAGCTGTTGGTGTTACCCATGCGAGACCGGGAGCGGTACATTTATGAATCATTAACTCAAGCAATCCCTTGTTGCGCATAATAGGTCTACTGTGACAATCAAAAATTATATAAATACAGGCTTATTACTTCGGACTTCAACCAGGGTTTTTAGGGCTTGCATGTGCTCGCGAGAGGGAGGCTCGGTTTCTTCAAGATCATATGATAATCCTAGCAGCTTCCACTTATGACTTCCCAGGGAATGATAGGGCAGGAGGTCTACTCTGGTGACGCTGTCCAGCCCGAATACAAATTCGGCCATATGAATCAAATCTTTTTCGGCATCGGTATATCCGGGAACTATGACATATCTTATCCAGATTTCTATCTGGCGTTCATTTATGAGTTTGAGATTGTCGAGATTATTTCGGTTGGATCTGCCGGTAAGGCTAAGGCTTTTTTCATCATCCATTTGTTTGATGTCAGCCAAAAACAGATCGGTGAGTGGGATGATATCAAGCACTGTCTCGGGGGACACATACAGGGAAGTATCCAGAGCGGTATGAATGTTGCTTCTCCGGCAATGCGAAAACACTTCTTTTACAAACTCAGCTTGCAGCAGCGGTTCGCCTCCGGAAAAGGTCACACCTCCGCCGGATGATTGGAAATAGGGCAAACCTCGATTAATGATTTGCATTATGGCTTCTGCGGTGTATTCGCGGGCGGTATGCGCATGCGGATCCCAGGTGTCAGGATTTTGGCAATATCGGCAGCGCAGATGACAACCCTGCATAAAAACTACGATCCGAATACCCGGCCCGTCCAAAGTGCTGAATGTGTCGATAGAGTGAATTTTTCCGATCATATAATCTGTCCTTCGTTGGTGCAAGGCACCCCACTTAACAAGCTATTGGGCGTTTCATATTTATTATCTTACGGATAGTGATAACTATGCCCTTACTATGAAGAACAATTAGACGTTTGTATTGGAAAAATTTAACGCGGCTGCACGTTTTACCGGTTAAAACCGGCTGGCGCGGAGCTGCTGGCGCAGGGCTCCCAGCATATTAATCTTGCGTGGGTAGGATAGACCGCTATTTACCATCAGAGAGTGTTTGTTTTCAGGTTTCCTTTCTTTTCGAAAATTAAGAGCAAGGTATAAGGTTAAGACCGCCATAAGCGCTAATGCTATTAGTGTTGGCCACAACAATTCCCAGCTTGCGTTTTTGATGCTTACCATCCTGAAGCCTATCAACATCCAACTGGAAGGGAATAATAGAGCCAGAGAGTTCAGGATGTCAGGAATATAGCCTCGGGGCCAGGAGTATCCGGAGAGCATTAATAAGGGTACGGAAAGCAGCATCAAGTAACGGGTGGCCTGCAACGAATTAGAACTGTAGATGGAAACGATGTAACCCGCAAATGTGATAGTGCTGACATATAACAGGCCCAAACAAGCCATTAACAGAATATTACCCTCGATCTTGATATGAACCAGACGGGAAGATACCCATAACAGCAGGGCATAATTGAAAAAGTTGGCGATTAAATAGGGGAGGCATTTTCCCAAAGATATTTTCCAGGCCGGAATAGAACTGGCAATGTATTGCAGCCAGGAATTTCTTTCTTTCTCCCGGGTTACAGCCAGGCAGACTCCCAAAAGACCGATTTGGTGAACGACCAGCATCATCAGACCCATGAAGATGTAATTGGCATAGCTGTAATTGGGATTGTACCAGGCGGTCACATTGCATTCCACGCTGTTCATGACATTTTCAATTTCGTGCTCCGTATAGCCTGCCCCGGCCAGTTTTTCAGCAGTATAGTGGGAGGCGAAATTATTGATCACCTCTTGGATGAACTTGCGGCTGTTAAAGCCCCAGATGAGGTTGGATGCATCATATACCGACAGAATCTGGGCGGAAGTACCTTGCTTGACGCTTTGTTCAAAATCCCGGGGGATAACGATACCAGCTCTTACAGTTCCGTCTTTCATTCCCGTCTCCATGGCTTCGTAACTATCTGCTCCCGGGACGATCTTGAAACTATGATCGTTGGCGAATGCCAGCCGCAGATCGCGGCTAAGCGTGGAATTGTCCTGATCAACAACCGCCAGAGGAATATTGCTCAGTATCGATGAAAAATATACTGTTCCAAAAAGCCCGGCATAAAAGATGGGAGTAATAAAAACAATGATAAAAAGAATCGGGTCTTTAAAAACATGTAGCAGTTCATAATGGGTTATGTTCCATATTTGTTTCATCATCTCATCTCTCCTTCCAGGCAGTGATAACTGTGGCAAGACTGTAACAGATGAGGGCGAATGCGATTAAAGCCCAGAAATAAGACGCCATGAACTGCCAGCCGGGATTTTTAAAACTCAGGTAATTAAAGCCCTGGAAAAACCAGGTCTGAGGAATTACCCAGACCACTGGCTGTAAAAAACCGGGCATAGCTTCAATTGGCCAGGTATAACCGCTGAGTACAAAAGAAGGCAGCGCCACCATCATGCTGAAACGGGTTGAGTCCACGGCATTACCGGCGATGCTGGACATAAGGGTTCCGATGCTGTGCAGGGCGACAGTAAAAACCAGCGTGAACAGCAGCAGGGTACTCAGCTTACAGGCCAGAGGAATCTTAAAGATTCCAAAAGCTATAAAGTATATTAAAAGAGCCATAACCATAAAGACAGTTATATGAATAATCGATTTACTGACAAACAATTGTATTTTTGAAAAACCGGCGGCTTTAATTTGCAGCCAGCTCTTAACCCCGGTTTCCCCGATAATATTAATGCTGGCTGCTATGCTGCAGCACTGCTGCCAGATGTTTAAGGCCAGAGCCAACACCAGGAAGTAAGCGTAATTTAGGGTGGGATTAAACCAGCCTTCTTCCTTAAGATCAAGTGATACATACATATTTTTGGCCTTGATCGGATCCATTCCTTGCGCGAGTAAAGTCCTAACCCCGATTTCGGCGCTAAGGGTTCGCGTTACTCCCAGCACGGCAGTACTGGCATTAGTAGCGAAAATGGTATTGCTGGCATCGATAATCAATAATACCCGGGTATGACGATGTAAGGCCACATCACGCCCGAAATTTTCTGGAATAAGCACCCCCACTACGATTATTCCCTGTTGAATCGACTCTTCCAATTCTTCATATGATTGCAGATAGCTGACCACTTTTAGATTCGGAGCATTCTCCATTTTCCCAGCCATATCGCGACTGCTGGCGCTGCGGTCCAGGTCAACGATAGCAGTGGGAATATTGGTTATAGTCTGAGCGGAGTAAATAGCAGCAAAGAGCAGAATCCCGAGTAGAGGACCCAAGAGAAGTATATTGCGAAGCCCCCGATCCCGCCACATATAGCCAAGTTCGCGACGCATGATCATAAGATTGGTTTTAAACATTTATGCATCACCAGGTTCCTGAAAAGAATTTAGCATTGTAGTCCATTTTTCTCGCAAATCCGAAGGTTTATAGAATTCAAGCCGGCCATTGTCCAGCCAGCCCGTCCGGTCGGTGTGAATAAGCATTTCAATGTTGCTGAATCCGCAGATGCAAGTTCCGCCGCTTTGCAAGAATGGTTTTAACTGCTTAATTATCAAGTGGCGAGAGAATAGGTCGATGTCCTTGATTAGTTCATCTACCACCAGAACCTGGGGGGAATTTAAAAGCGCACAGGCCAGGGACAGCCGCTGGTAAATCCCGGCATCCAGAGCGGTTACGGGATGACGCAGGGAATCATGTAATTCCATCAAAGCAATGACCCTCTCAATATCCGCGTGACCGGCATTTTTAAGAGCGGCGATGTAATCAAGGTTTTCTATAACATTTAAATCTTGAAATAGGCTGGGTTCCTGGGTAACCAGGCCGGTTCGCTGTTTGAACAACTGGCTTTTTTTAATATCATCGCCCAGTACCTTCACTGTCCCCGAGCTGAAGCGATCAACCCCGGCCAATATGTGCAGCAGGCTGGTCTTACCACTTCCCCGCAGGCCAAAGATTCCCAGGCACTCGCCTGCATACGCTTGCAGGGACACTCCATTCAAAATGGTTTTGAAAAAAAACTTTTGGACCAGATCTTTTGCTTCGACCAGTACCTGTTCGCTCATAGTAACTTGTCCTCCAGGATTTTAACCGTAGCAGTCATCCCGGTTTTCAGCGCCAAGTCCTCATTGGGAACGTTGATCTTGACCTCATAACTGCGAATATCATGGCTGTATTGTTCGTTTATGGCCTTTTGCACGGCGAATTGTCCGGCCTGGTTAATCCATACCACCTTGCCGGCAAATGCTTTACCAGGGAATGTATCCACTCTAACTTCTGCAGATTGGTTCAAATGAACCCGACCGATTTTTTTCTCATCAATGAATACTTTCACATAAGTATTCTTCAAGTCAGTGATTTCGAAGACCGGGGTTCCAGCGTTAAGCATTTCCCCCTCCTCGAGGTTCTTCTCAGTAATAAAACCGGACATCGGGGCTTTGAGATGGGTATTATCCAAATAAACCTGAGCTTCCTGGACGGCTCCCAGAGCCTGCTGATTCTGCCCAACAGCTGCAGAATGTTCATTCCGAGCCACCTCAATTTTCTGATGTCCCGCCAGAGCTTCATCCAGCTGACCTTGAGCAGCCTTTAGATTATTGGTTGCTTCATCAAACTGGCTATCCGAAATAGCTTTGCTGGCGTGCATGCTCTCCGCGCGTTGATATTTCTGCTGAGCGTCGTCCAGATTAGCTTGAGCCTGCTCTATCAGGGCCTCCACCGTCTGGCTGGTATAAGTTATAGCTTTTTCGGCCTGCCGGGCCTGCCCTTCCGCGGCGTTGCTGGCTCCCCGGGCTTGGGCATATTTGGCCTCTAACTCACGGCTTTCCAGCACCGCCAATTCCTGGCCTTTTTCTACGGCACTGCCCTCATCCACCAGTAAAGTTCCGATCTTTCCTGCTATTTTGAAAGAAGCCATTACTGTTTTGGCTTCAACCGTTCCGGTCGCGCTAAGACTCCCTCTTTCTGCAGTTATCGCGGATTGTCGATAATTAAAGTAAGCAATAAATATTCCTGCCATAGCTACTATCAGCAATAACAGAAAGACGATTACCTTCTTTTTAGTATTTTTTACTTCTGTGAGTTCAGGCGTAGCCATCATTCTCCCCTCCAAACTTTAAACTGGTCTCTTACAAAATAGATTGCTATACTTCAGGACTGGCTTTGTTAAGCATTATTCCGTGGGTCAAAATTATTTTCATCAGGCTTAATACCCCCTCCGGGTCTCGGTTCATCTGTTTATCTACCAAAAACGGGAAGGTTGCATTCTGAAAAATGTTTTCCAAAAGCATGGCCAGTTCATGGCTGTCTACCTGTACCAGTGTATTCTCCTTAATACCCCGTTCAAAAACCGTGGCTGCCATCTCCAATTTACTTGCCAGTTTTTGGCGAATATCATGCATCCAGGTCTCACAAATATGGTTTTGCAAGTGTCTTCGTCCCCAGGAAGACAAGATCTGATTATAATCCCGGAAGAAATGGTATTGGAGTACCACGTAATTGTTAATCGATGATGCTAAATCGGGATTGTGCAGGCACTTGACTTCCATATCGGAGCACAGCTTATCCAAGCCCTGCGATATAAGACAGGTCAGTATATGATCCTTATTCTCGAAATAGAGGTAGATGGTGCCTTTGCCACAGCCTGCCTCTCTGGCAATTTTTTCTACTGTGATAGACTCAAATGGCTGGCTGGAAAACAATCTATAGGCAATTTCAGATATGAGCTTTTTCTTGAATTCCCGGCCTTGATCCTTAAGTGACAATACCGGCACCTCCCTGTACCCAACAGTACTAAAAATGACTGAGCAGTTTTAACAACTAAATTTTAATTGCTTGTCCAGTTTATGTCAACAAAAACATATCTAGTAGTCTGTAAAACCTAAAACTTTAATTCCCACCGGCCAAATTTCCGCAGGGCTTCGTTGTCGTCAATCGCAATACGTCCAGTATTACTCATTCCTCCGCCTCTCCCTGCGAAAATTTTTCTCGGCGGATAATTTAAACTTTTAGATTTTACAGACTACTAGTTTTGGGAGGTTAAGGGGTCAGGCTTGACTTATTGGAGCAATCAGGGGGACGGGGGTATTGATTTGGACAAGGCAAAAGTGGGGACTGTGTCCAAATCAATACCCCCATCCCCCTGATTGCTCGCCCTTAACACGCCTTTACTGCGCATTATCCTTAAAACTGCGTAATTTGCAGCTTAGACCTGCTTGTAAAAGGTCCTCATAATGATTTCCTCCTGCTGTTCCCGGCTGAGTTTAATAAAATGCACGGCATAACCTGATACCCGGATGGTTAGATCGGGATACTTTTCCGGGTGCTCCATGGCCTCCTTCAGGGTTTCCAAACTGACCACGTTGATGTTGATATGATGACCTTCCTGGACAAAATACCCCTCCAGCAAGGCGGCCAGGTTATGAATTTGTTCGTCCGCCGTATTTCCCAGGGCGGAAGGCGTTACGGAAAAAGTGAAGGAAATACCGTCACGGGCGTATTCATAAGGGAGTTTGGCTACTGAATTGCAGGCGGCAATGGCCCCGTTTTCCTCCCTGCCATGCAGGGGGTTGGCTCCGGGAGCCAGAGGATTACCCTGCTTTCTTCCGTCCGGAGTGGTACCGGTGTGCTTGCCGTAGACCACGTTGGAGGTTATGGTGAGGATCGACAGGGTATGCTGGGCGTGTTTATAAGTAGGGTAGGTTTGCAGTTTTCCCATGAATGATTTAACCACCTCGACAGCTATCAGGTCTACGCGATCATCATCATTACCAAATTTGGGGTAATCACAACTGATCACGAAGTCACTTATAATACCTCTTTCATCCTTGATTGCTTTTACCCGCGAGTATTTGATAGCGCTAAGGGAGTCGGCCACGACCGATAAACCTGCTATGCCGAAGGCCATGGAGCGATGAAAATGGGTATTGTGCAAGGCCATCTCCAACTTCTCATAGGCATAGTGGTCATGCATATAATGGATAACGTTCATGGTATTTACATAGAGAGAGCTGAGCCAATCCATCTGCAGCTTAAAGCGGCGCATAATTTCTGAAAATTCTAAATATTCATCCTTATATACAGGCATTTCCAATCCCACCTGCTCGCCGGTTATCTCATCACGTCCTCCATTTATTGCATAGAGCAGAAGTTTGGCCAGGTTGCAGCGGGCACCGAAGAACTGCATTTCCTGGCCCATTTTCATAGCGGACACACAACAGGCAATTCCGTAATCATCCCCATAATACGGACGCATGAGGTCGTCGTTCTCATATTGAACGGAGCTGGTTTTGATGGAGATATCAGCACAATATCCCTTAAAAGCAGTGGGTAGATTACGAGACCAGAGCACGGTCATATTGGGTTCGGGGGCTGGACCCATATTTTCCAGGGTATGCAGGAAGCGAAAGCTGGTTTTGCTTACCAGGCTGCGGCCATCGATCCCCATCCCGCCTATGGACTCTGTGACCCAGTTGGGATCTCCGGCAAAGAGATGATTATAATCCGGTGTACGCAAATGCCTTACCATTCGCAGCTTAATAACAAACTGGTCGATTAATTCCTGGGCGTCAGTTTCAGTCAATGATCCGGACTGCAGATCCCTTTCGATATAGACATCAATGAACGTGGAAGTGCGTCCCAAACTCATGGCCGCACCATTTTGTTCCTTCACAGCTGCCAGATAGGCAAAGTACATCCATTGTACGGCTTCACAGGCGTTGGCTGCCGGCTTGGAAATATCGAAGCCGTATGAGCTGGCCATTTCTTTTAATTGCTGCAGAGCTTCTATCTGGTCGAAGACTTCCTCTCGTAACCGGATGCATTCTGTTAGCATCGATTTATTGAAGTGGATTAGATCGTACTGCTTGGCCGCGATTAAGAAATCCACTCCATAAAGGGGCACCCGCCGGTAGTCTCCAATAATCCTGCCGCGCCCGTAAGAGTCGGGCAGTCCGGTGATTATGCCTACCCGCCGGGCGGTCTTCATTTCAGGAGTGTATACGGCGAAAACCCCGTCGTTATGAGTGCGACGGTGGGCGGAGAAAAAGCTCTTCAGATCGGAGTCCATCTCATAGCCATAAGACTGACAGGCTTTGATGGTGGTGTTTAGGCCTCCATATACATTGATCGCTCGCTTCAAGGGGTTATCAGTCTGCAACCCTACGATCTTTTCGAGCTTAGCATCGATATACCCAGGCCCGTGGCTGGTAATAGTTATAGGAGTATGGGGATCAATCTCCAATACTCCGCCCTGGTTGTGCTCCTGGCGCAGCAAATCCTGGCACTTGTCCCAGAGCTGGCGGCTTGCTTCGCTTGGCCCGGTCAGAAACAAATGGTCACCGTTATAAGGCTTATAATTCTTCTGAATGAAATCTCGTACATTTACCTCCTGTGTCCACAGACCCGGAATAAAATTCCGCCATGCTTCCATCTCACGCACCACCTTTTCGTAATACTCTTAGTATTATTTGATAGGGGAGCGGGAAATAACCACATTTAAATGATAGAATGATGCAGTAGAAAATAATTTTTATTAGTGGCTGGTGAAAAAATGATTGCTTTTCAGGTTCAAAGACTTAGCAAGTCTTTTGGAGACAAAGAAATATTAAAGGAAATCAGTCTGGCAGTTCAAGAGAACGACCGGGTTGGGCTGGTTGGAGCCAATGGGGCCGGAAAGTCAACTCTGTTGCGATGCCTCACCGGTGAACTTGTTGCTGACGGGGGAGAGGTGCTAAGGTCATCTTCCATGTCGATAGGATGCCTGGCGCAGATGCCCGACGATGAGCCTGGTATTACTGCTTGGGACGCAGTAATGGATAGCTTTAGCTATCTGATAGAAAAACGCCATATTATGCGGGAACTGGAAAATAAAATGGGCGAGAATGGGGCGGAACTGCCCATGATAATGGAACAGTATGCCCGCATCAGCGAAGAATATGAACTGGCCAATGGTTATGCCTGCGAGAATACAGCCCGGCGAATTTTGAGTGGGTTGGGATTTGGAAGTGACGAATTTCAACAACCCTTACATACGTTTAGCGGCGGGCAGAAAACCCGTTTGAATTTGGGAAGACTTTTGGCTCTGGCTCCCGATATATTGCTGCTGGATGAACCGACCAATCACCTGGATATGGAATCGGTGGAATGGCTGGAGGATTACATTAAAGCTTACGCCGGGACCGTCCTTCTGGTATCGCATGATAGAATGTTTTTGGACAGGGTTGCGTCTTGTATAGCTGAACTTAGCAGAGGCGGCTTAAAAACTTACTTGGGCAACTACAGCGCATATCTGCAGAAAAAAGCAACTGAGGAACTCGCGGAGCAGCGCGCTTATCAAAAACAACAGGAATACATTCAAAAGACTGAAGATTATATAAGGCGTTTTAAGGCTGGAATCAAATCCAAGCAAGCTCGCGGCCGTCAGTCACAATTAGATCGGTTGGTGCGTGTGGATAGACCCCAGCAGGATAACAGAACGATGCATCATACTATGAAGATGAAGCGGGAGAGCGGGCATGATGTGCTAATGGTAAGCGGGGTGAGCAAATCATATGCTGGCCATGTTCTGCTTGATGACCTGCAGATGACAATTAGGAAAGGTGAAAAAGTGGCGCTTATAGGCCCGAACGGATCCGGTAAAACCACCTTTTTAAAAATGATAGACGGGCAAATAGCTCCTGACCAGGGGGAGATAAGGTTGGGAAGCCAGGTGGAAATAGCCTATTTCTCACAGGAATATGAAAACCTTGATCCTCAGCATACGATATTGGAAGAAATAATTTCAGATTATGACTTAACCCTGGAAGAAGCCCGCACCCTGCTGGGGGGAATGCTTTTTAGCGAGGATGAAGTATTTAAGCTTATTAAGGACTTAAGCGGCGGGGAAAAGGGACGTCTTTCCTTTTTGAAGATGCTTCTATCCGGAGCCAACTTTCTTCTGCTCGATGAGCCGACCAATCACCTGGATATCGCCAGCCGCCAGGTGGTGGAAGAGATGCTGGTTGATTTCCCGGGGACAGTATTGGTGGTTTCTCATGACCGTTATTTTATAGACCGGGTGGCCGACCGGGTGTTGGCTATAGACAAAGGTCGACTGGAATATTATTGGGGTAACTATAGCTACTATCATGAGAAAATCCAGGCCCAGAAAAAGGCCCTTCAATGTGAGAAACGGGAATCGCAAGAAAAGGCTGCCCGTCCTGATTGGCAATTGCGCGAGCAAGAAAAGGAACGTAAGAAATCCCGTCGTAAGCTAGATCAAGAGCTTGCCGCCCTGGAAGCCGATATAATGGAAAAAGAAAACCGGAAGACCGAATTAGAAGACTTCTTATCCGACCCAACTACCTATAATGATGAAGAAAAAGCCCGGCTTTGCTCAACAGAATACCGACTGGTTGGGAGGATGCTGGAGGAGGCTTATTCCCTCTGGGAGTGTTTGCACAGAGAATTGGATAAATATGAAAGTAATGATAATGACGATTAGCAAGATACATACCTTGATTTTCATTTCCCTCCGTGAGGTTTGTTAAAAAATGAAACGGATACTTTAAGGCTGCGGTTCTTGTGGATCGGGGCCTTTTGTTATGTAGGCAAATGAATTATATATAACCCGTGGTTATTTATAATATTCACTATATTATGTTATAATTTGTCGCAGGAAAGCGACATTGCCGTTTGAGAGGAGGTGAAAGAACCTGAAGCTAGACGATGCTTATATGGATGCAGTTGAAGCGGAATTATTTGCTTTGACCATGTCCAGGAAGGAGCAGGGAGACAAGGTCGTAGGAGTATACTGTGCCTTTACCCCTAAAGAACTTATTGTTGCTGCAGGGGGTATTCCGGTTGCTTTATGTGCTTCATCCCACGAGATTATCCCTGTTGCCGAGCAACACTTACCCCGCAATCTTTGCCCGCTGGTAAAATCAAGTTATGGTTTGGCTTTATCCGATACCTGCCCCTACTTTCATTTCTCAGATTTGCTTATAGCCGATGCCACCTGTGACGGCAAAAAGAAAATGTACGAACTGCTGAGCCGGATTAAGCAAGTGCATCTTTTGGGACTTCCCCAGACGGTAGAAAATGAAAAAGCGTACGAGTACTGGCTGAAAGAGTTATATCATTTGAAGTCATTATTGGAGTCTGAACTGGGAAATAACATTACGGATGAGACCCTTGGGGAAGCAATTAAATTATATAACCATATCCGGAGATTAAAAGCAGCAATTTTTGAATTGAACAAGGGGGATATTCCTCTTTTAAGCGGATGCGAAGCCAGTATGGCGGTAGACCCGCTTGGCTTTGAAGCTGATTTGTCCGGATACATCAACCGGATGAATCGGATTGTTGAATGGGCTCGGGAAAGAGACGGTATCAAGCCCCGACCCCGTATCTTACTGACAGGGTGTCCAACCACTTCCAAGAAGGTCTTACATATTATTGAACACTCCGCCTGGGTAATAGCAATGGAGAACTGCGGGGGCTTGAAGACTGTCGATCTGGTTGATGAAGAAGGCGACCCCATGGCTGCGTTAGCTAGAGCTTCACTAAAAATAGCCTGTCCCTGTATGTCTCCGAATAAGCGCCGTTTTGATCTCGTGGCTGATCTGATCAAGGAATACAGAATTGATGGAGTGGTAGATCTAACCTGGCAAGCCTGTCATACCTTTAATATTGAGTCCTACCCGCTAAGTAAGTTTGTGCGCAACGAAATGGGAGTTCCTTTCCTGCAAATTGAAACCGATTATTCTGATTCGGATACTAGTTGGATTCAGGTAAGGGTGGAAGCATTTGTTGAAATGTTGTAAAAGAGAGAGGAGAGAATGAATTTGTTCAAAAGGTTATCAGTAGTTCTTATTCTGGCTTTTATGGTTGTAAGCGTCATCGGCTGCGGCAATAAAACAGCAACTACCACCAGTCCCAATGCGGAAAAAAAGGCCGCCTATAAAATAGGGGTAGTCACTCCGACACTGTCCGCGAGTGAAGATGAATTCAGAGGTGCTCAGGAAGTAATCAAAAAATATCCCGACATGATAAAACATATAGTATTGCCGGACAATTTTTCGGCTGAACAGGAAACCGCAGTTTCTCAAATCACCAGTTTGGGTGATGACAAAGACGTAAAAGCCATCATAATTTGTGCCGGTTATTCCGGGATTCTTCCGGCTATTCAAAAAATCAAAGAAAAAAGGCCGGATATGGTAGTGATAACTGCCCCCATTTGGGATGACCCCACTATGATGTCAAAATATATCGACCTGTGTATGGATACCGACTGGCTGGAGAGAGGGGTAACCATTCCCACCAAAGCCTATAGTATGGGAGCACGAACCTTTATTCATTACTCCTTCCCCACCCATATGGCCAAAGAGCTGCTGGCCAACAGAAGAGATAAAATGAAAGAGACCAGTCAGAAGCTCGGCATGACTTTTGTTGAGGTAAGCACCCCTGATCCCCAGACTGGCAGCGGACCCAGCGCTATGCTGCAGTTTCTGCAGGAAGATATCCCCCGCCAGATTGCCAAATACGGCAAGGACACCTGCATTTTCGGCACCAACTGCCCCATGCAAGATGTTATAATTGCCAAGGAACTGGAACTGGGATTCATTATGGCTGAACAATGCTGTCCCACTCCCACCCAGGGATTCCCGGCAGCCATGGGACTGGAAATAAAACCGGAAGACGCCGGCAACTTTGCCAAAATAAATCAACAGATTAAGGATAAGGCCAAGGAAAAAGGGGTAAGCGGCAGATTGTCAACGTGGCCGATAGCGGTTGGAGTATTTTTCCCCGAATTCTCGGTTGAGGTTGCGCGGGGAATAATCGACGGCAAGATCGACAGAAAGAATATTGATATGAACAACCTGCAAACCATCGCTAAACAGGTTGCTGGAGTAGATGTTAAATTCAACAAAATGAAACCGGAGATAAACAATTACTATCTTATTCTCATGGACTCAATTATTTATTAATTGACTAAAAACCGGTATTTCAGGTATAGGGATCAATGACCTATACCTGAAATTTTTATGGTAATGAGGTGCTGGCAACCATGGAGAGCATTTTGAAACTGCGCAATGTTTCTAAAAAATATGGCGATCAAGAGATATTGAAATCAATAAACCTGGAAGTCGAAGCGGGTGAAATCCATGGTCTGCTCGGCGAAAATGGAGCGGGAAAGAGTACTTTGCTAAACATCCTGTTTGGCCGGGCGGTTATAAGAGAAACCGGCGGTTACTCGGGAGAAATATATTTTCAAGGGAAAGAGATCAATATTAAAAACTCCCATGATGCCATCAAGATGGGAATAGGCATGGTTCACCAGGAATTTGCTTTGATTCCGGATATGACTGTTGCCGAGAATATTAAACTCGGTCGGGAAGATGTTTATTCCCTCACTGAAAGACTGTTGGGAAGCGGACTGGCCCTCATTGACAAAGAGAAGAACCACCAGAGCACACAAATGATATTAAAACAACTCGGTGTTGATATAGACAGCCGACTCAAAGTACTAAATCTATCGGTTAATTTCAAGCAGTTTGTGGAATTGGCCCGGGAAATAAGCAAAGAGAATTTAGACCTGCTGATTTTGGATGAACCAACCGCCGCCTTGGGGCAGGATGATGTCCCTTGTTTCTTAGCCCTTATGAATGAACTGTCTTCACGGGGCATTGCCATTATTTTTGTTTCCCATCGCCTGGAGGAGGTCATGGCTGTTTGTCACCGAATTACGGTTTTACGCGATGGTGAAAAGGTTGCTGCCTTGGGCCGGGATGACTTTGATATCAATCATATTGCTGAAAGTATGATAGGTCATGCAATCTGCCAGGCGCAAGCACAAACACGAAATATTTCGGGAGCGATTATACTTCAATATCTGAACTTCAGCGTGGATATGCCCGGAGAGGCCATAGAGAACATCAATCTGGATGTTTATAAAGGTGAAATGCTCGGGATTGTCAGCTTATCGGGGCATGGCAAGCTGGCTCTGGGCAATGGAACAGTGGGTCTTTACCCTTCATCGGGACAAGTCTTGTTGGACGGGAAGAAGATTAACACCGCCGAGGCTGGCCAGGCCATAAACAGTGGCATCTACCTGCTGCCTGAAGAGAGAAGAGAGGCGGGATTGCTTCTTAAACATTCCATTCTGGAAAATGTGATCTTCTCAGCAGTACAACAAAAAAAAAGATTTCTTAAACCCTCCATTTTTCCGCCTCTAAGCTTCATTGATAAAAAAATGAGTTTATCCTATGTAAAGGAGATCATTCAACATTTGGATATTCGTTGCCATAGTCCCCGGCAAGAAGTGGGGCAATTAAGCGGCGGGAACCAGCAGAAGGTTTGCCTGGCCAGGGCTTTAGCTATGGAACCACATGTACTCTTCATTGCCGAGCCTACTAGAGGAATAGACATAAGAGCCAAGGAAATTATTCTGGAAAAACTGCTGGATATTAACCGGGAAATAGGGACTACCATGCTGATTGCTTCCAGTGAACTGGGAGAAATTAAGAGAATTTGCAATCGGATCGTGGTTATGTACGAAGGACGTATCTTTGCCATACTTCCCTCAGACTGTGATGATATCGAGTTGGCTCTGGCTCTGTCAGGGGAGAGGTTGGAAAGCTCATGTTAAAAGGAAGACAGAATGCGGCGCAAATAATTATTCTTTTCTTTTTAGGGCTGATGGTATTATTGGCATGGCATTCGGGACTATCCAATACCCGGCTTCTAAACGATTCATTGGTAAGGTTGTTTATGAATGGGATTCTGGTTCTGTCTCTGCTGCCGATGTTAAAGGTTGGAGCAGGCATTAATTATGGCCTCCCGGTCGGCATTCAAGCAGGTTTGCTGGGGATGTGTGCGGCGGTTAATTACCGTTTAACAGGAATAAGCGGACTTTTCGCGGCGCTCCTGTTTGCCTGTATAGGGGGAGTATTATTTGGGTATGCCTATGCCCGGATTCTTAACCTGCTTAAAGGAAAGGAAGAAATAGCCGGCATTTTTATCGGCTTCGCTTTTGTTTTTATTATGAGTTTTTTCTGGGCGGTAGCGCCATTTTCAAATGCCGGTATGTTGTGGCCTATAGGTGGCAAGGGGTTGCGGCCTACCATTGGTTTGGATAATTATTTCAGCAAAGTTCTGAATAAGCTGTGGGTACTAAATCTTGGTGACATCATACTGCCGGTGGGGATGGGACTCTTTTTTGCTTTACTGTGTTTGCTGTTATACGCCTTTTACAAAACTAAAATTGGTATAGCGTCAACGGCAGTAGGGGAAAACGAGAACTTTGCCAGATTATCAGGTATTGACGTGGAGCGCATCAGAATTCTGGCTATTATCCTGTCAACTGTTCTGGCTGCAGTAGGCATATGTATCTATGCCCAAAGTTATGGGTTTGTGGAGTTATATGATGCCCCACTTATGATGGCGTTCCCGGCGGCTTCGGCCATATTAATCGGGGGAAGTATGGGTGCTGGGACCTCAATCATACAGGTCATAATAGGAACCTTTCTATTTCAGAGCGTTTATGTATATACCGGACCAATAGCCAACACCTTGCTGCTTCCGGAAGTATCGGAAATAGTCCGGGTTATTATTGTCAACGGTATAATACTTTATGCTCTGCTTTATGAAGGAAGGAGGGAGAAAGCGTGAAAACCTACCGCTTGGTTCCGTTAATATTCCTGCTGCTCTCTTCCTTGGGCCTGGTCTTTTCCGAAATGAGCCCCAGCTTTGTCATTAACGAAGTAATTACCAGATTCATTCGCGACGGAGTTCTGGTGTTGGCTCTTCTGGTGCCGATTGCCGCCGGGATGGGCATAAATTTCGCTGTTACTATAGGGGCGATGTCGGCTCAGGTGGGTCTGCTGGTCGTTATCATTATGCAGTACCCTGGCTTGGCAGGTTTTTTTATAGCCGGGTTTATTTCCCTTCTAATTGCTATGGTACTTGGTTATATCCTCGGTCGTGCTTTGAACCGGGTTAAAGGCCGGGAAATGATTACTACTATCATTATAGGTTTTTTAGGCAATGGCATATATCAGTTCATTTTCCTGGCCGGGTATGGCACGTTTATAAAGCCGCTAAACCAGGAAATATTGTTGTCGCGAGGTATTGGGGTCAGAAACATGGTGGACCTGATATCATATAGAAACATTATGGATAAAATCTGGATGTTGGAGATAGGCAGTATCAGAATCCCCTTGTTTATGATACTGTTGGTGCTGACATTTTGCCTTTTAATTACTTACCTTATGAATAGTAGACTAGGTCAGCAGTTCAAAGTGGTGGGACAGGATATAAATAAAGCAGAAACCTTGGGGTTTAATGTAAACCGCATTAGAATCCAGGCTATGGTTATCTCTACTGTAACGGCCTGCCTGGGCCAGTTGTTTTATTTGCAGAACATGGGCATGATGAATGTCTATACAGCCCATCAAAACTCGGATATTTTCTCAGCCGCAGCTTTACTGGCCGGTGGGGCTACCATTAAACAGGCCAATGTCAGAAACGTAATCATCGGGGTTTTTCTATTCCACTCTTTATTTATCGTATCTCCCCAGGCGGGGCAGAACCTATTTGGCAACGCTGCTCTGGGTGAGTATTTCAGAAGCTTTGTAGCCTATGGGACGATTGCTGTGGCGCTGATTTTTAATCTTAGAGAAGCAAAACGGGCTGTGCATTGAAAACTACTAACCCGTTCCTGCTATCAAATATCTATTTTAAAGCCTAAATCAACTTCATTGGCTGGCTTGCCGCCCCTAATACCCCAGTTTTCCAAAGGGGGTTCATACAGGACAATAATAATATCATCGCCCTTTATGCCCGGTGACTTGGCCAGATTTTTGACAATTAATGAATAGAGCTCTTTTTTAGCTTCCAGACTTCTGCCCTTAAATGCAGTTATTTCTACCAAAGTAAATTGTTCGGTCTTTGAAGGGGATACTTCAAAAAACTCTGCTTCAACCTCATGTAGTCTCTGCATCCTATCATAATCAGGAATCTTGAATGCTTCCACCAGTGCTTGGTGTATTCCATCCAATATATCCTTTTTATACTGCTGACTCTTCCCCTTAATTATCTCTACCTTAACCAGCGGCATATAATATCCCCCCTACTTGTGAAGCATATCGGGGATAACCCTTCATGGGTATAAACTCCCCCAACCTATTGATAGAATTATAACGCAAAAACGGCGGTTTATGTCGGCAATATCACAAACATCCTTGAAAATGAATATTATGGAAATATATTTATGAAAGGATGAGTCATAACTATGAAAGAACATTGTCATCCCTGTGGGTCTTTTGGGGAGAGTATTAACTTATGCAACTGCGTCCAAATCCCCACTTGTCCTCCTTTTCCTGTTCCACTTAAGTCCAAGGTGTGTTCAAGATGCAACAATTCAGTGCAGAATCCTAGTTTTGAGGCTGATTTAACTAGCTGGGAATATGATAATGTTAGTATTGCTAGTGGAAATACCTTCGAAGGAACCCAGGTGGCCAATATTGGACCGGGCGTGGCCAGTCTGTTTCAGGATGTATCACTGGATAAATTATTTAATAGTCCTTTATTCTTAAGCTTTAATGTGATTGCGGCTTCTGAAACTACCTTTAATGGCAATCTGGTGGTAGAAGTTTTGTGGTTGGACGCAGGGCATAATGTCATTGCCACAGGTCTTAGGCTGTTTATTCCCAGTGGCAGGATCAATGCCAATGCTCGGATAACCTATACTGATATCACCGACAGGCCACCTGCCAATGCAGTATGGGCAAGGTTACTTTTTAGTAAGGGTTCTGGTGAATCTTCAGATATTATTGCCCTTGACCAGGTAATTCTAACCCCGGTTCTGACGATTAATCTGGTGCAGAATCCAGGTTTTGAACTGGGTCTGACTGATTGGACTACAACCACGTTTACCATAAACAATTCATATGCCCTGGAAGGGACTGCCCAGGCATTTGTCTCTGGAGGGGTAAGTACATTGTTGCAGGATGTACCTATTAGAAACCTGCCCCGGTATTCTTCCTTCTTATTTAGTTTTGGTGCCGTCTCTGGCAATACCGCTACTTTGATCGCACAAATATTTTGGCTGGATGCTCAAGACAACCAGATTGGTCCACCTGGCCTGACTATTTCAATTCCCCCAGATACATTGGTTACTCAAATTAATTATTTAACCTATCTGGATATTACTGGTCCAGCTCCTGCCGGCGCGGTTAAAGCACGGATACAGTTTACTACTGATTCCGTTCAGAGTTTGTCTATCGACGAAGTCATTTTAGCCAGAGCGGCTGTGACCAACCTGGTGCAAAATGCCGGTTTTGAAGATAGCTTAAATAATTGGGCGGCTGTTAATGCATTTGCGGCCACGTCAAATAATGCCTATGAGGGAAGTTGGGTAGCCAGGATAGGCGGAGATGGAGGCTCGTTATTCCAGGATGTCCCCATAGTACGTGCGACTGGCCATTGTTTTATATTTAACTTTGGAGTTGGATACTCGAGCCGGGAATTTGGCAATTTCTCGGGTAATTTGCTGGCTCAGGTTCACTGGCTTGATCAATACGGCAGGGGAATCGGTATAGGTGTCAGCTTGGTCATACCTGGCTTCGCCCTGCAAAATAGTCAGTGGATGGTATACAACGCGATAACCGAGCCGGCTCCCCCTGGTGCGGTAACAGCCAGGATACAATTCGCCAAATCCAGCAGCACTGATGGTATCCTGGACATAGATAAAGTGGTATTAGGCCGTTTGGTCTAATCTTGCAAAACCTTAATAAGTGAGTTGAAGCCATACTTACTGAAGATGTAAAGTGTGGCTTCTTTTTATGTGGCAGCGTTGTCCGTGGTTAGGTTACACGGGGTTACACGGTTGGTCAAGCCAAGGTAACCAAAACCATTAAAGCGGCATATTGTGGAAATATAGATAATGGAAAGGGTGAATAATTATTATGAAAGATAACTGCCATCCCTGTGGGTCTTTTGGGGAGGGTAATAACTTATGCAATTGCGTCCAAATCCCAACTTGTCATCCTTTTCCCGTTACGCCGAAGCCGAAGGTATGCTCCAGATGCAATAATCTAGTGCAGAATCCAAGTTTTGAAACTGATTTGAGCAATTGGGAGATCAATAATGTTACCATACACGACAGCAGTCCCTTTGAGGGAACGCAGGTAGCCAGTCTGGGGAATGGAATCGCAAGTATGTTTCAGGATGTGTCGTTGGCCAAACTGGATTCATGTCCTTTATTTTTGAGTTTTAATGCATTTGCGGGGTCCGATAACAATTTTAATGGCAACCTGGTGGTGGAAGTGTCCTGGCTGGACGCAAATCACAGCATCATTGCCAATGGGCTCAGAATGTTCATTCCCAGTGGAAGAATAGATTTTACCGCTAAAATAACCTTCTTTGACATTACCGACCGTCCTCCTGTGGGCGCTGCCTGGGCCAGATTGCAGTTCAGCAAAGGAGTGGGGGCATCCCCTGATTTTATAGTAATAGACCAGGTAATCCTGGCTCCAATTAGCAGTATTAATCTCATTCAGAATCCGAGCTTTGAAGCGGGCTTGGCCCATTGGACATCAAATCCCACTACATCATTTGTCCCCGATTTTATATTGCCCTTTGAAGGCGCTGCCCAGGCATTAACATCTTCAAACGGGGTTTTATCGCAGGATGTACCTATTTATTCTCTTCCTGCAAAATCGACTTTCCTATTAAGTTTTGCCGTTAAGTCTAATGGGTCTTCCACATTAACCATTCAGGTGCAGTGGCTGAATGCAGCAGATATTCCCATCGGCTCAGGGCTCAATCTGTCGATTCCTAGTGCGACTTTGCAATCCCAGGGCAACTATTTAACCTACCTGGATATTACTGATTCCGCCCCTGTTGGAACGGCGAAAGCGCGAATCATTTTCGCTGCCACTATTCTTGGAACCCAGATGTACTTGGAAATAGATCAAATTATTTTCGCCAGAGTAGCTACAGAAAATTTGGTAATAAACCCCAGCTTTGAAAATGGTATTAATGGCTGGACACCTGTGAATGTAATTTTGTTTTCTTCAAACGATGTCTATGAGGCGGCTACGGATGCAAGGGTAAGTGTGGATGGCGGTTCACTCGTCCAGGATGTTCTCATCCCGAAAGCTGTTGGACATTGTTTTTTGTTGAACTACGGACTTGGTTTTCGGAAAACAGGCTCTGCTACTGACTTCGGGTCTATGCTCGTTAAAGTACTTTGGCTGGATAACAGCGGCAATGAAATAGGTTTGGGGCTAAGTATCATCGGAACCAGCAATCCCGCAACTCAAGGTCTCCTTCAGTGGTTGGTTTATACCGGTATAACGGAACCGGCTCCTCCGGGGACGGTGGCAGCCAGGCTCCAATTCACCAAATCCGCTGGCACCAACGGAGTTATAGAAATCGACAAAGTGGTATTGGGTCGTTTAGTTTAACGTTAAGAAATCTTAATGCTTTGATATATATTTGAAGTCATACGTAACTGATGAAGCAACGTGTGACTTCTTTATTGTTTCATATAGCGCATATATATTTTATCAATATAAGCCTTGTTATTAAGATCAGAGGGAACAAAGCCTCCATACACATGCGAGAGTTTATAACGACGCTGGAATTCCTTTTTATTCTCCGCTATATATTTGAGCCATTTGATTAGATAATCAACTTCTTCGAACGTATTGTATGAAGCCAGGCTGATCCGAACCATACCCGGGATTTTATCAACTTCATTTTTTTCATAGAATTCTAATTGTTGATAATCTTCCTTTACATCTAACAAATGCCGAACATAATTCTGAGCACAAAAACACCCGGTTCGCAAACCTATACCTGCTTCAAAACAGAGTATCGCTCCAACGAGTGCGTGGGGCAGATCCTTCAGGTTAAAGGTAATAACCCCCACTCGAGGTTGGGCGCCGTATACTGTGACGGAGTCCAACCCTTTAAGTTTTCTCAAGGTATAACCGGTAAGTTCTTCTTCATGTTTTGCCAGTTCATCCATGCCAAGCTTATTCAGATATTTTAGCGTTCTCGCCAGCGCATAGGCTCCAACTACATTAGGTGATCCGGCCTCTTCACTGTCGGGCGGATCTGCCCAGAATACTTCGTCTTTAAGCACCATTTTAACTGTGCCGCCGCCCTGATATTCGGGGGAGCCATTTGTAAATGTTTCCCGAGGTCCGATTAATACCCCTGAACCAAACGGAGAATATATTTTATGCCCTGAAAAAGCTAGAAAGTCTATATGATCAGAATCAGAATGATTCTTCATATTAAAAGGTTGATGGGGGATTAACTGGGCTCCATCAACCAGGATTTTGCATCCATAAGCATGAGAAATATTGGCCAGCAGGTGCACATCATTGGTATGACCGGTAACGTTGGAAGCGCCGCAAACTGCCAAGAGCTTTACCCGCGGATAATATGTTCTTAGAAGATGTTCAAGGCCATTAAGATCAAGTTTGCCATCGCTATCAAGCTGAGCATATTTGACCTGGCATTTCGATCTCCAGGGCAGTTCATTGGAATGATGTTCCATAGCGGTTATTACTACTATGTCGTGGGGGCGCAGCTGCAGCCTATATGATAATTTATTGATAGCCTCGGTAGTGTTTTTAACCAGGATAACTGTATCTGTAGAAAGATCAGCACCCACAAATCTGCCGATTATTTCGTGACAATCATCATAGATTTTTGAGTTGATTAATGATTTGTAACCGGTGCCTCGATGAACACCTGAATACCAGTCAAGATAGTCGTCCAGTTCTTTAAGGACCGGAACAAGGGGGGGAGTGCTGGCAGCGTTATCGAAATAGGTGTACCTGCGCTTCTTTTTTGTTGTTGTCAGAACCTTTTGATCAATGCCCTTGATATTTTGGCGTAAAACCTGTGCTGCTGTTTTTGTAGAAAACATAAAGCCCTCTTTACATACATAGTTTTATTTATACTATGTACACACGAGAGCTAAGGTGACTAAGCAAAAATCGAGGTGCGATTAGCCCGCTAGGGCGTATATCGTACCCGATTTTGCTTATCCCGTGACGACGGGATTACCTTTTCGAGGTGCGATTAGCCCGTCAGGGCGTATATCGTACCCGATTTTGCTTATCCCGTGTAGACGGGATTACCTTTTCGAGGTGCGATTAGCCCGCTAGGGCGTATATCGTACCCGATTTTGCTTATCCCGTGACGACGGGATTTCCTTTTCGAGGTGCGATTAGCCCGTCAGGGTGTATATCGTACCCGATTTTGCTTATCCCGTGTAGACGGGATTACCTTTTCGAAGTGCGATTAGTTCGTAAGGGCGTATATCGCATCCCAGACCGTCAAAAAACCCGCACCTATATTCATTAGAAGCTTTAAATGAACAGCTGAATGTCGGCGTCCGCAGCATCCTGAAGATAGGCCTTAACATCGATAACTTCGATCCTCTCAAGCAACTCTTCGGGTTTGAATCCCATTATCTCGAGAGATAGTTTACAGGCACAGAAACGCACGCCTTTTTTACGCGCTCCCTGCAGAAAATCTTTTAGATGCGGGGTCTGATTATCATCCATCATACTTAAGAGCATGCTCTTGCCGATTCCTGCCATATTCATTTTAGAAAGGGGAAGTTTTTCGGCATCTGAAGGTGTCATCGAGGAAAACATTTTCTCATAAATATTTTTATCCTCCACAGAGATTTTCTCTGGGTCACGGAGAAGAAAGAGTCCCCAAAAAGCACAAAATACAGTAGCTGTCATTCCCATTTCGAGGGCACCATTGGCCAGAATCAAGCCTGCCAGACATTTATCATAATCCCCGCTGAAAAGAAGAATATTAAGGTGCTTTTTTTCATTATTCTCCACTGGAAAATTCCCTCCTAAGTTATTAATCCCCACAACCATAAGCAGTATGAGGTTATATAAACTTAGTCTTATCTTCCAGTCAAAAAATTATTTAATAAAAAAATGATCTATCCATTGACTTCTTTCGGACTTTTCTCTTCCCAACTCTACTTGAGATGGGATTTCAAATGCTGGTGAAGCCGGGTAGTTTCAGCTGGATCGGGAAAATTTATAAGCACCGGGCTGGAATGGTTTTTAAATGTTATGATGAGTACCGGTCCGTGAGCCGAGCGCAGGAAAAGCCGGGCGTCACCCATACCCTCGATTTGAAAATGGCCTTTGAGGATCGGCCCCATACCGAGACCATTTGTTTTCATACCCACTTTGGGCATTTCGGTCTGCAGATTCAGCTTATCAATATCGGAGTAATTTATGTTCATTCCGTAAGCCCCGGTGATTTTTAGTTGCCTTTCCTCCAGGTCGAAATGGGCGGGAAGAGCATTCCAGGCAACAAGACCGAAGACCGCAAGAGTGATAATAGCTCCGGTCCACAGGCCGAATTTTTGGATTCGGGCTGATTGAGGAGTTGACATGGAAGCCGGAGGATTAAAACGCCGGGCGCGGATTAACATAACAATGATAACCACGACAAACAGGCCCCAGGATATATCTTCGCCCCATACGAAACCAGCCTTTTTGCCCAGGTATCCAGCCAGAATAATTCCCGCCAATAAATATAGATGGTTGCCGATAAAAGCGCCTATGCCTTTTTCTGACATGTATTTTTGTTCAGCGGGGGATGCGGTATTATAACCGGCGATCATGCCTTCACCGCCAAAATATTTAATTATGGTAGCCAGTCCCGCCAGCAACACGACTATAAACAAGATGATGTACAGTTCATCCACTCGCAGCACCTCCAATTATTAAACCCGCAACTTTTAATATCAAACTCAGGAAAAGCATGGTTATTGACTTCTTCACAATAATGCTGTTTTGAAACAAGCAGTATAGGAAGAGACCAAATTCCAAAATATGTCTTATTAAGATATAATATAGCATATTAGTTATGGAGCGTGCATTAATATGAGATTCAGGGAAGCTTCACTTGAGGATGCTACTTCAATTGCCAGAGTCACAGTTGACACATGGAGAACCGCTTATCGTGGTATTATTGATGACAATTATTTAAACAACCTATCCTATGCGGAAAGGGAAGAAAGCTGGAGGCAGTTCCCATTTAACAATTCTTTCATATTTGTTGCTGAAGATGATACTCGCAGTATCATTGGGTTTGCTGCTGCCGGTCCTGAAAGGACGTCAAACCCGGTCTATGCGGGTGAACTATATGCAATTTATGTTGATCAAGGTCATCAAAATCAAGGTATTGGTAGTATGCTTTTTCGTTCAGTAATAAAAAGATTTGAGGAATCGGGTGTCAAATCACTGTTGATTTGGGTACTGTCTGATAGTCCTTATCGGAGGTTTTATGAACGTTATGACGGTCACCCTATAGAGACCAAACTCTTGGCGATGGATGGCTTTCCGAATTTAATAACATCTTACGGATGGTTGGACATTGCTGATTCATTTTTAACGGAAAGGTAGATGTTACTTATGAGAATTAAAACAATGCAAATCACTTGTTTAATATCATTTGTTATTGGCATGGTATTAACATTGTCTTGTATTGATTTGGGCAGTAATCATGCACATAACATTCTAACGAATCATGGCGGAAGTATGGATACAAGTAAGTTTATGATTTATTTGCAAGAGTCAATTAGAACTTATCGAGAATTAGGAATTGCACTATTAATGATTTCTGCTCTGGGTGAAATAGTGATTATGAATAGACTATTCGATAAGTAGATGGCGCGCTTAATAAACATAATACTTTATTGAATTTGATAACCGTTTTCTAATACAGCATCCCCAAACATTTCCGATAAAATATTTCGTCGTGGTTGGCAACAGCCAGGTCTTTAATAATACCAACTTGCTCAAAGCCGCTGCGTTCATAAAAACGCTGCGCATTGACATTATCCACCGAGCATATGAGAAACAGATTGGGAATATTCTCGGCAGCAATTTTTCCTACATAATCAATCAAATGAGCACCAACGCCTTGACCTTTGAAGGAGGGGGCCACAGCTAGCATTCTTATATAAGCGCCGATATTTCCCACACCATCTTCTCTAAGAGTAATAAATCCTGCCAGTTGCCGGTTTAATTCCGCGACGTAAATCGTGTCTTTCATCTTCTCAAAAAGACCAACTGCCATGGTAAAATCAATGCCGTAGCAGGTCCATGCCTCGTAAGAAGATATTATGGCGGCCAGCTGGTCGAAGTCCTCCGGGGTACCCAATCTTACCTCTAGCTGTTTCACTATGATGTCCCCTCCTTTTTAATTAAGGAATATTTTGACAGCGTAAGACGAATTCCTGCTATGGATTTTAAAAATCTGGGGGAGTGGGATTTATACGGATTTACCTATTCTTAGGCGAGTCCCAGCAGGCGGGCGCTTTGTGCAACGGCGAAACATAGGATAATCCCGGTGGCAGTCGTTACAACAAAAGTCACCAGGGTCCATTTTGTGCTCTGGGTTTCCTTCTTAATCGTGAACAGAGTCGTTCCACAGGGAAAATGGTTCAGGCAGAATAGCATTGTACATACCGCTGTCAGCCAAGTCCATCCATTGGCAAGAAAGAGGTCTCGCAGGGCCTGCAAGCTGTCCAATTCAATCATCTGTCCAGCAGACATATAGCTCATTACCAGGATAGGGATTACTATCTCGTTGGCCGGAAAACCGAGGATGAAAGCCATTAGAATAAAACCGTCCAGGCCCAATAAATTTGCGAAAGGCTCCAGCAAATTTGCTCCGTGCCGTAAAATACTGAGGTCTCCTATATAAATATTGGCGAACATCCAGGTAATCATGCCCGCTGGCGCGGCAACGATTACGGCTCTGGCAAGAACGAACAGGGTGCGGTCATAAAGCGAACGGATAATAATTCTTCCCAGCTGAGGTTTGCGATAAGGGGGGAGCTCCAGAGTAAAAGACGAGGGGAGCCCCTTTAAAATCGTCTTTGATAATAAATTTGATACGATGAGAGTAATTACTACGCCCAAAACAATCGTAGCTAAGATGCTCAGGGAAGCCACTATGGTTGGGTAGGCTCCCATCCCCCCGGCGATAAAAACGGTAGCCAGCGCAATCAGGGTTGGGAAACGCCCATTGCAGGGCACAAAGTTGTTGGTAATAATGGCGATGAGCCGTTCCCGAGGTGAGTCGATGATCCTGCATGCAATCACCCCTGCCGCATTACAGCCGAATCCCATACACATGGTTAAAGCCTGTTTGCCATGGGCGCAAGCCTTCTTGAAATAGTTATCCAAATTAAAGGCGATGCGCGGAAGATACCCTAAATCTTCTAAAAGAGTAAATAAGGGAAAAAAGATGGCCATGGGGGGCAGCATAACCGATATCACCCAGGCCAGGGTTTTATACATCCCTAAAACCAACAGTCCATGCAGCCATCCCGGCCAGCCCGCGGACAAAAATAACTGGGTCAAACGTTCCCCCACCCAGAAGAGGCCCGATGCCAAGGCCTGTGAAGGATAATTCGCTCCCTCAATGGTTAGCCAGAAGACCAGACCTAACAACGCAAGCATAACTGGAATGCCCCACACTTTGGAGGTAAGAATGCTGTCTATCCTTCGGTCCATACCGTTGTAATTTTGCTTTCCATAGATGATGACTTTCCGGGTAATCTCCTCAGCCCGGGTAACAATGCAGGTGACAATATGGTCACGCCAAGCTGCTTTATCGATATGATCCTCCAGAAGCATTTGATCAGCAAGTGCCAAAGCATCTGTAATTTCTTTGGTATCCCCAGTCCCTAAAAGGGGAAAATGTGCCCAAGAAGTCTCGCTGTTCCGATCTCCATCCAGAAGCCGAAGCGCAGCCCACCTGCTGTTCGCTTGGTTATTGGGAATTCCCTGAACATAGGGTTCAAGGGAGCGAAGACATTTTTCGGCCACATCACCGTAGCTCACATGCAAAGGGGTGGTTTTTAAATTGCCCATCGCCACTTGATAAACGGCATCCTTTAAGGATTCTAAACCCACCCCATCCCGCGCATTGGTTCCAATAACAGGTATGCCCAGTATTTCTGAAAGCGCGGGCAAATCAACCTGAATTTGCTTTCGCCTGGCTTCATCCAATAAATTAACGCAAAGCACAACGTTATCAGTTATCTCCATTACCTGCAATACCAAATTCAGGTTTCTTTCCAGACATGTCGCATCGGTGACTACCACCGTTATCCGGGGTTCTCCCGAACATATAAAATCACGGGCGACTTCCTCATCCACCGAATTTGCGAACAGGGAGTAGGTCCCGGGCAAATCGACCAGGAGAAAGCTTTTGTCTTTATGAACATACCTCCCCTGCGCATTTGTCACCGTTTTTCCCGGCCAATTGCCGGTATGCTGGTTAAGGCCGGTCAGACGGTTGAAAACCGTGCTTTTGCCTGTATTGGGATTGCCGGCTAAAGCAATCACCAAATCCCTGTGATTCAAATCTATCCGGAACATTTCAGGCGCGATTGGGTCTCTGGATTCTTGTCTGCGGCTCACGCTTTTCGTCCTCCATTTCTCCTAAACCACTTCCACAAGTATCTGAGCAGCCTCTTCAGAACGTAATGCGATGACTGCTCCACGGATTTCATAAGCGATCGGGTCGCCTGAAGGACTTTTCTGCAAAGCTTCCACTCTTGTACCGCAGATCAAACCTAAATCAAGCATTCTCCTTTTCGTATTTCCATCCGCGGTCAATTGCCGGACCTTTCCGGTACTACCCAGCGCCAGATGATGTAAAGAAATTAGCCTTTCCATAATCTTTAGCCCCCCTTATATACTCATACTTTCATGCCAGCGATCATAAGTTAGACAAGGGAAAAGAGTTTTCCCACGTCTCATTCTATGAGGAAAAGAACCATTTGGTTACTGCTGTTCAGCTAACATAAATTGCCACTGGTTAAATGAGATATAAAGAAGATATTTAAGAAAGTGAGAAAAAAGTGGATAACAAGGAGTTTCATACATTCAGGGGTTATGAAATTATAAAAAAGAATAAAGACCATCTCACTCCCAGCATGGAAGACTATTTGGAAATGATCTATAGAAATTGTAAAGGAGAAGGCTATGTTCGCATTAATCAACTGGCAGAACAGTTGAATGTTAAAGCGTCTTCCGCTTCCAAGACGGTGAGTAAGTTATCAGAGATGGGATATCTCGCGTATGAAAAATATGGCATCATCCAACTGACACCAAAAGGGGATGTGATGGGCGCCTATCTCCTGGACCGGCACCAAACCCTGGAGGTATTTTTGAGGTATATCGGGGTTGTCGATACGGTTTTGCTTGAGACCGAACTCATTGAACATCATCTTAGCATTGATACCGTTAAAAACATCAAAATATTGAACGAATTCTTTATTGCTTACCCTGAGATACTTGATAAGCTCCGCCAGTTCAAAGTATCTAATACCGAAGAAAAATAAACGCAGGCTAGTACTCTGTTAACCCTAATTCTACATCTTCTCATCGGTAAAATTCCTGTATGACTGCGTTGTCGTCAATCACAATACGGCCAGTATTGCTCAATCCTCCGCCTTGTCATACATGAATTTTACTCGATGAATAAAATATACAATTAGGGTTAACAGAGTACTAGTTTTTAACGTCCTTCTTTTATGTATTCAGGATGTCTATTGCATCGTAATTCCCGAAGTATAGCTATAACATAAATTCTATGCAGAGCACCGCAAGGCCTACAATGATCCGATAATATCCGAAGGGTTTAAAATCTCGTTTCCTGATGTAGTTCATAAATGCCGCGATCACGAGCCAGGCCACCAGAAATGATACCACGAATCCAATGCTTAGAATCTGCCATTCGGCAGCACTCAAGCTTGCGTTGGTTTTGAGAAAAGAATAGGCTGATGCAGCCATCATGGTGGGAATAGCCAGAAAGAAGGAGAATTCTGCTGCCACACTCCTGGAAGCACCCAGAAGCATAGCTCCGATAATCGTAGCTGCTGACCTTGAAGTGCCGGGAATCATTGCCAAACACTGAATCAAACCGATAAAAAATGCTGTCTTATAGTTTAACGAGGATATTGAATTGATGGTATTCAATTGGTCACGATTCTCTATGATAATTAATATGATTCCACCAATAACCAAGGCCATTGCTACGGTCAGAGGATTAAATAATGCATCCTCCACGATCTTCCCTATAGTTCCGCCGATTAGAAGAGCCGGGATAACCCCTACTATCGTCTTCTTCCACAGATCCCAGGTTTCACTTTTTTCCTGATTTGTCTTGCTGGTGCCAAATGGGTTGACGCGCTGCCAAAAATATACCACTACCGATAGAATAGCTCCCAGCTGAATAATGACATCGAACATATTGGCAAAACTGCCCTGAAACCCGACCATTTTATTAACCAGAATAAGATGTCCGGTCGATGAAATGGGTAAGAATTCTGTAATTCCTTCAACAATACCCAGGATAATCGCGATTAACAAGCTGCTCATTAATACCTCCACTCTTTTTCTGACCAATTTAACAATAATCCTGTTACGTTAACGGTGCTTCATTTTGCTTCCAATACAATGTTCCTAAACATTTGCTTCAAGCTTGTAGTCCCTCCTTGAGTATGATTTATGCACTTATTATATAAAAATAACGTGATCGAGACCGCGAAAATGTTTATCGCTGGTGACTACCTGGCAGTCGAAGTATTTGGCAGCGGCATAAACAATTGCATCAGCCATGGGAAGATTATGCTTCAGACTTAAAGTGGCCGCAAGCAGCGATAGGTGTTCGCTTAAATCAACCACTACGGTTTTATTCATTTGTGCGGCAACCATGATCGCAGCTTCCTCTGTGATCTCCCGCAATACTTTTTTATAAACCTCATAGATAACAATGGTTGGAGTGATTATCTGCTGAATATCGGCAAAATATTTGGCATATTCCCCGGCATTGTCGCCGTCAACCAAAAATTCTATCCATCCGCAGGAATCAATCAGAATCATATTCTTTCCTCGTCTTCCCTTATTTCATTTTTATCCATGCCTCGTAAAAATCCCCGCATCTCCGCAAGCGGAGTATCCGGCACCAAGGTAATTGCATTGCCGGATGCAATTACACTGAGCTTTTGACCAACTTTAAGCTTTAATTGTTTTCTTATATCACGGGGAATAACAATTTGGTATTTGCTGGAGATAGTAACGTTACCCAAAATATATCAACTCCTTACATTTATCTTATCGATAGACTTATTATAATACACCACGATAAGTTATTCAATTTAGGCAAGACCAATAAAGTATGCTTAAACTGGAGCATATGGCTAAAATATTATTGCTATCATAAAAATTAAATACCAGCCGGAATCACGCTTGCATTTTAAAAACAAGTGCTATATGGGATAATTTCAAAAGACCGTATTTGGTAAAATGATATTAAACCAGATAGAAAGGCTTATATATGGATTTTTTGCCGGTGAATCAGGATGATATGGCTAAAAGAGGATGGGATGAGCTGGATGTTATCATTGTCAGCGGGGATGCTTATGTGGATCACCCGGCTTGGGCCGCTGCTATCCTGGGAAGGTTTTTGGAACACCATGGCTACCGGGTAGGTATTATTGCCCAACCTGATTGGCGGAACCTGGATGATATCAAGAGCCTGGGACAACCACGCCTGTTTTTTGCTGTTTCAGCCGGTAACATGGATAGCATGGTTTTGCATTATACCGCCGATAAGAAAAGACGGCGCGAAGACCTGTATTCGCCCGGAGGAAAAACCGGCCTGCGGCCTGACCGCGCCACCATTGTCTATAGCAATTTATTGCGCCAGGCTTTCCCGGGGGTGCCCATTGTAATAGGGGGAGTAGAAGCCAGTTTGCGAAGGCTGGCCCACTATGATTACTGGAGCGATCAGGTGCGCCGTTCCATTTTAGTGGACAGCCGGGCTGACCTGCTGGTTTATGGAATGGGAGAGTACATTCTCCTGGACATAGCCCGCCGTTTGAAAAGCGGGCAGGATATCGCCTATCTGCATAACTTGCGAGGCACCTGTTACCTTGGCTCCAAATTGCCGGATAAGACCATAGAGCTGCCGTCATTTGAGGAAGTAGCTGCTGATAGAAAGACATTCGCTCGGGCCACCAAAATAATCCACGGGGAGATCAATCCATATAGTGCCCATAACCTGGCTCAGAAACATGGGGAGCGTTGGCTGGTTCAAAACCCGCCCGCTTTGCCTTTGACTACAGCGCAATTGGATGAAATTTATGAAATGCCATTTGCGCGCAGCTCTCATCCCATGTACGATTCCAAAAGCGGAGTACCGGGTCTTAAACCTGTGCAGTTTTCCGTCGTCACTCACCGGGGGTGTTTTGGAGGCTGCGCCTTCTGTTCTCTGGGTATGCACCAAGGCAAATTTATTCAGAATCGCAGCCCTCAATCCTTGGCCAATGAAGTCAGAGCGCTGGCAAAACATCCTGATTTTAAGGGTACCATTCCTGATGTGGGAGGACCTTCTGCCAATATGTATGGGTTAAAAGGAATTGATGAGGAGCAATGCCATAACTGCCGCCGCCCTAGCTGCCTTTTTCCGGGAGTATGTAAAAATCTGCATACCGATCACAATCCGTCGGTTGAGCTATGGAAGCGATTACGTAAAATTGAAAAAATAAAACACATATTTGTATCTTCAGGGGTTCGTTACGATTTAATCCTCAGGGATAAATCAGGTAAGTATTTGCGGGATTTGTGCCATCACCATGTGAGCGGCCAGTTGAAGATTGCTCCCGAGCACGTGGCCGAGCGGGTGACCAGGATAATGCACAAGCCCGGTAAAAGCGAGTATAAAAGATTTATAGATGCATTCAGGAAAATAAACCAGGAACTAGGGAAGGACCAGTATATCGTACCCTATTTTATATCCGCGCATCCGGGTTGTGATTTACCGGATACGGTTGAACTGGCGGAGTTTATTCGTGATCATCTGCAATACTACCCGGAGCAGGTGCAGAATTTTACCCCTACGCCCATGACGATTTCCACCTGTATGTATCATACCGGAATTAATCCTCATAACGGCAAGGCGGTCTATATTCCCCGTCAGGAGAAAGACCGCAGGTGGCAGCGAGCGCTACTGCAATATCGCAACCGGGCTAATCACCAAATGGTAGGAGAAGCTTTACAGGCCTGTGGCCGCGAGGATTTGATGGGCTCGAATCCACGAGCTCTGATTAAAAGCAGTACCATGCCCGCAAAAAATAAAAAGAAAGACCGGTCAGAGCCGCGCTCGAGGAAAAAGAAATAGTTTAACATAATCCCGTCGGGACAAGCGGGACAGGTACATTGTCCCTAAACTTAGATTAATTCAGGGGGTTATGCCAGTTGAATGCCAGCAATCCGGAAAAAGCAATATTGGTAGGAGTTAAATTGAATAATAGGAGTGGTTACAATTTCGAGTCTTCCCTGGAAGAACTCAAAGGCTTGACCGAAGCAGCCGGGGGGGAAGTCATTGCTACGCTGGTTCAGGCCAAGGACCGTCCCAATTCTGCTACATATATAGGCAAGGGCAAATTGGAGGAGCTTGGACATCTGGCTGCCGAGCTGGAACCGGACCTGGTTATTTTTGACAGCGAACTGTCTCCTGTCCAGCTACGCAACTTGGAACAGGCATTGGACACCAGAATTATTGACCGTACCATGTTGATTCTTGATATTTTCGGGCAGCGCGCCCGATCCAGCGAAGGGATTTTGCAGGTTGAACTGGCGCGCCTGGAATACAGCTTGCCCAGATTGATCGGGCGTGGGGTGGAAATGAGCCGTATAGGTGGAGGAATAGGTGCTCGCGGAGCAGGTGAGCAAAAACTGGAATTGGATAAGAGACATATTCGCAATCGCATTAAGGATATTAAAAAGCAGATGAAAAAAGTGGAGAGTACTCGCCAACTCCATCGTAAACAGCGCCTAAGGGCGGGATTAAACACTATATCCCTGATCGGCTATACTAATGCGGGCAAATCGTCTTTGTTCAATGCTATGTGCCGAAGCGCTCACCGATCCGGCAGCGGGCAGGTGGCAGCAGACGCAAGGCTTTTTCAAACCTTGGATACCACCACCCGTAAAATCATTCTACCTTCGAGTCGAGAGATTCTCATTACCGATACTGTAGGTTTCATCCAAAATTTACCGCATCATCTGGTGGCTGCTTTTCGTTCCACTTTGGAAGAAGCGATTGATGCCGGTATGTTGCTGCATGTAGTGGATGTTTCCGATCCAGACTATTTTGAAAAAATTGAGGTAGTGGAAAAGGTTTTACTGGGATTGGGCGCAGATATGAATAACATATTGACTGTATATAATAAAGCCGACTTGTTGGAATTGATACCCGACGGTGCCATTGCTGGCCTGTTCGTATCGGCTACCACCGGTACAGGGATTCAGAACATGCTGAATCTGATAGACGAACGCTTTCTATCTCAATAATGGACGCATGATGGGGTTATCCCCATAAAACCTTTACTTATGCAGGATTCTCAGTCGCTTTTCAAAAACTTCCAAGAGCTTATATTGGACAATGGGAATATTCTTAATTACACCAGCCGGAATACGGTATACTGTGGAAGGTTCTTCGGCCCGGGCTTTAAATAGACTGGTCGAGCCTAAAATAATTTCTTCCTCTCCATAAAATCCACCTGGTTTTACATATTCAATCTGCTTGCTTCTTGAAAATATGGACAGTTCTCCGTCATATAGCATGAAAAGTCCGGAATTAACACCGAAGGGAAGGGTTTCACCCTGGTCGAATGTTTCCATCTTCATACTTTGCGAGATTATATTTTTTAGAGGACAGGAAATCCTTTCGCCGAACAACCAGGTATGCTGCAGATACCTTCTTTTGCCTGCGCCCTTTTTTGCCGTATCGTAAATACCGTTGCGCTGTAGGAATTCTATGTATAGCCAGCAAGGTATTTGCAATGCTTTTACATAGCTTACCGCACGGTAGGTACCCCTGGCCTCGTTTTCCATCAAGCAGGATAATTCTCCCAAAATAGAACCCGCGGTCAGCTTATGGTTTATTCCCAGATCGGCAACAATGAATTCCAATAATCCGGAGAGGGTGAAGAAGACGTCTTCATTTTTAATGCCCTTTTTTATAATAATTGCTCCTGGATTAAATAAGAGTGTTGGGCAATTAAACAGCATATTGATTTCGTTGGGAGGTATTTGGGGAAAATACGCTTGAAAGGATTTGAAGAAGAGTGGCATGGAGTAGTCGCAATTAGCTGGAATAAGAACATCTACCGCACCAAAAGAAGCATCCTCTCCAATCTCCTTCTGCTTATCGGTATGGGGGAGCGCGCTATGGCTAAGTATTATTTTCCTGGATGCATCATATTTAAAGTCTTCCGGGTTGCCATGTATCATACCGCCGCCGGTGTCAATTTTTTTCAGGGAAACCGGAGTCAGATAATCATTCTTTATCTTTTCGTAATATTCAGGGCTAATACCGCTTTGAGCGTCGTCATTGTCAACCATTCTTTTAAGTACGCCAAAGGCTGCAATGTCTGCCAGGTGGGCGTATGTTTGGTAACCATCTTTCCCCGGAGTGCGAAAGAACATTATGCAGGTCTCAACCGGATGGGGCGAAAAAACCGGTTTCACTTCAAGACCTTCGATGTTGTTCCAGAGGTCAAAGTCGAGATCATGTATTTCAAAAAAATTTTCAAAATAGGATTCATTCATAGAAGTTAAGGCCGCCAGCTTCTTCATAACCGATGCGCGAACCAGCGGAGTGGAATAATATTTTAGTTTGTGGTCGGAACGAAGCAGTGCCGTAAGGCCGTTGAAGTGATCATCATGGGCATGGGTATGGAAGATTCCCTCTATTTCACTAACCCCGATACCCAGTGCTTGTAAAGTACTTAGGAGGTTGGGACCTGCATCAACCAGATATATTTTTCCTTGGAAGCATATTATGCTTGCCATGCAAGGTCGATTTATATCCCACCCGTCACCCTCGCCGGTGTGAATAACGGAGAAATAGTCCCTCTGAATCTTGTAATATTCCAGATGATAAGGAGGTTCATATTCTTCATGGGGCAGGAGATTAAGATCTACCGAAACGGTTTGTCCCTTGTAACTGAAGTCGTACTGGTTGAGACCCTGCCGTTTTATGAAGACCCCGTTCCTGAGTTCAACGGATTCATTAGCTACAATTCTGGTTTCCAGCAATTCCTCGGTTTTGCGGATATTATCAAAAGCAAATTTCAGTTTAATACGCATAAGTTCCTCGGCATGGCTGGGAGAGATTCCCGCCGCAGTAATTTCCTCAATGGAGTTTAGTCCGTAATTACCGCGGTAAATATAATCCGATTGGGCTCTGACTTCCTGTTCAATGCCGATTAGTAATGGTTTAAGGCCCTTGTTATTAGGATGGTCAGGTATTACCATTCCCTGCCGGTAAAGCATTTGTAAGACTGGAAACTCAGCCAAATTAACGAATAGCTCCTTTTGCACGGGAATATCAGAAAGCAGTATAGCGTTTGGACCGGTTTCGCAAAGCAGTCCTTCTTTATATTCGGTGGTTATTAGTCCCTTTTTTATTAGGTGTTTAACACTGTCAGCCGGGCACCCGCACATTATAAATAGATCGGCTTCAGGTATTTCTACCCAGTAAATACCCGACGACACCTTAACTTTTTTCAAAAGCCTATCCTCCTAATTATGTTATTCCAAAACAATGATGACGCTCGCATTAAAGTATTTTGCTTTTATCTTTATCAAAGCGATCAAAACAAAATTTTTATATATTCAATTAAATCTCTAAGTATTTGTCAATGCTTTTTATGATGAGCGTAACGTTAAATAGACTTCTAGTCAATATATCTGAAATTTGGATCGTCGGGTGTTGGGTACTAGGACTCAGTATTTAGATGGCCTAATAAGCCATAAGAAAGCGTAAATAATAGATAGACAGGAAATGTTGCCGGGAGTAAAATGAATTGACTTGGTACTCTGTCGTACAGAAATTCAGCCGGCGATAGCTTATAGAGGTTAACCGCGTACGGAACTTAATTCGTAGGAGAGGTAGTATTGCATGTCTTTTATTTATAATAATAAAAAAAATATTGGCATATTATTTATTGTTTTTATAGTTATGATGGGGATTGGGGCAGTTTTAGGAGGACAGCTTAACAATTTGTTTTTGGAATCCGTGGAATCCAAAGAGATTAAGGGCAAGCCTATAAACATTTTGTTTATGGGGATTGACGCCCGTGATGCCAAATCCAACTCCCGCAGTGACACCATGATTCTAACCAGCATAGATCCCAATACCCAGAAAACCGCCATGGTTTCCATTCCCCGCGATACCCGGATCAAGAATTCCTCCGGGCATGATGACAAGATCAATAGTATAAACCTGTTGGACGGCCCGGAGGCCGCCTGCAAGGAAGTGGGCAAGCTGTTGGACGTAAAGGTTGACTACTATGTGATAACAAATTTTGCGGGTTTTGGCGAAATTGTTGATGCTCTGGGGGGAGTTCATATAAATGTTGAAAGCACTATGTACCATGCTGACCCGCTAAACCCCGAACTGGCCATAAATTTATCCAAGGGCTATCAGTATCTAAACGGCAAGCAGGCCCTGGCCTATGTTCGTTACCGGGGAGGGGCAACTGCTGATATAGGACGAACCGAAAACCAACAGAAGTTCATTAAGGCTCTGGCGGCGGAAATGCTGAAGTCCAAGACCATATTGAAACTGCCCGAGCTTATCCCTCAGATCAATAAGAATGTGCGTACCAATTTGCCATTGAAAGACATGATTTATCTGGCCAATATGGCCCAGAAATTCGATATGACGAATATTAACGCCCAGACTCTGCCAGGTTACTTTCTGCATGACAATATAACCGGAGCCAGTTACTGGGAAGCCGATCAGAAAGTGGCCAAAGTACTGGTGGCATCTTTGCTGAAGGGGGAAACATTCAAAGTAGTGGGCGATACACCAGCCGATAAGCTGCCTATCAGTCCGGCCTCCGCCGCTGTTGAAGAGAATAAGGAAGAGCCACTAAAGTCTACGACGGATACCACGTTTATAATGGATAAAGGCAATGTAATAATAAAAACCGGTTCAACTACCAATAACCCCGCTGAGGTGACCGATAAAAGTAAATTGGTGATGGAAGATGATAAAAACAAGACATCGCAAAGCCCTGGCTCTGACAATAAGCAGAGTGACATAGTTAAAACTGTTTTGCCCGGCCAGGAGAAGAGTACGGTCAGCCCGGCTTCATCGGAGGATAAGTCGGCGCCTCAAACTAATACAGTGCCTCAGACCAATACCAACCCCTCGCCAACCAAGATAGTTCCCTGAATTCACTAAGCGAAAAAACATATAAAGGAGCCTGAGGATTAAAGGCTCCTTACGATTTCTATTGTCGGTAACAGGCCAGGATTTCCCCGTAATACATGACGTGAAAATCGTTGTCGGCATAAAACTTATCGCGAATAGGCTTATCCAGTTTATCGGGTTCCATTAGCTGTTTAAAGACCAGGCGGCACTCAAAGATCAAGCCGCACTCTCCGATTACCGGACTTTCTATGCATGTCGCCTTCCGGGCACTTATTTGACATTCCGCGAATTTATCTATATCACGGCCTGATTGACTCCCCGCCACAGCCAGGGGCTTTTTAAGATCTCCCGAGGCCGGAACACTGACGGAAAAATCCTCAGCTTTTTCAATTAAATCGTGAGTGTAGCGGGAATCGCGCACCATTACGGTCATAATAGGTTTCTGCCAGATGAAGCCTATACTTCCCCACCCGATGGTCATAGTATTCAGCCGGTCACCCTCCTTTACGGTAAGAAATGCTCCCCGGGGCAATTGCTTGAGAAACTGTTCAGAGTAATCTTCATATTCCAATTTATGTGGCATAGTTTAGACTCCTTTCACATGGTGGAACTATACTGCCTCCAGGCAAGGTAAATTTATTCCTCCATCTGCTGAATAATTGTTTTTTAAGTATATAACAAATCTCTTCCGCTTAGCATTAATTCTACATAATTGAGGTATCGATAATAAAATGTATAATTACAGTATTATATAGTTAAAGGGGATTTGTCATGAAAAAAAGGCTTATTGTGATAGCTGTACTATTTATCTGCCTGGGTTTCATTGCTGCCGTCGATTCCCAGGCGATGGCCAAAGCCAAGGAAATGGCAAGCTTTAACGGATACTATGATGTTACCTTTACTCTGGAGCAGGGGCAGAAATACTCCAGTCGGATTTACCTGGAAGACTGTAAAGATGGAACGGTTGAAGCCAGCGCTGATTACAAGGGTTATCCGGTAACCGTTAGCGGGGAACTCAGCGGCAAGGTTGAGGAAGGAGGCGCAGTCTGCCATTTTGACCTAAACAGACCCGGTTTAGTGACTGGACAAGCGGAGCTTTCCATCGTAATGGTTGAAGGTATTAACCAGCTCAGCGGACGGGGTTCAATCAACTACAACTATCAAGGAAAGAACGGTCAAATATCGGCCACGATGCTGGGTAGCCGCAGTAACTGGGTTCCTCCAGCGCCTACTTATAACATTGATTACAAGGCGGTCCTGTTTATATCAGCAGTGCTGCTTGTTGGGGCGGGGATACTGCTTAGAATATATAGCAAAAGAAAAGCGAAAGTTTAAAAATTCTCAATTGTTAAGAAATCCCCATAAATTTTTAAAAATTTATTTACCTTTGCCTGTTACACTAAATGGAGAAATAATATGAAGGAGGTTAAAAGCATGGATAAACGGAGATTCCTGCAATGGGGCGTACTGTTTTTATTGGGAATATTCGTACTGGGAGCAGCTATTCCGGCTATGGCTGACAGCAACAATGCCCAGGCGGGGACAATCGGCGGGATGCTAAACCGGGGCAAGGCCTGGGCCGCCGGCATGGCTTACAAAGGCGGAGCGCAGAACATGGTCAAAGCAGTTGCGGACCTGACCGGCCTGGATGTCAGCACGATAATACAGGAGAGGCAAGCCGGCAAATCATTGGCAGCCATCGCTCAAGAAAAAGGGGTAACAGAAGAGGCCCTTATAAATAAAATCATGACTGATAAGCAGGCCAAACTGCAAAGTCTGGTAGATTCCGGGAAAATGACCCAGGATCAATATGATACCTGCGTTTCTCAGATGCAAACCAGAGTGAAGGAGAACCTGGAAAGCACGGACACCGGCAAGTCCAATGGTCAGGTTAATAAAATGGGTGATGGTGGAGGCCGGCCAAACATGCTGCAGGCAGTTGCGGACCTGACCGGCCTGGATGTCAATACGATAATGCAGGAGAGGCAAGCCGGCAAATCATTGGCAGCCATCGCTCAAGAGAAAGGGGTAACAGAAGAGGCCCTTATAAATAAAATCATGACTGATAAGCAGGCCAAACTGCAAAGTCTGGTAGATTCCGGGAAAATGACCCAGGCTCAATATGATACCTGCGTTTCTCAGATGCAAACCAGGGTGAAGGAAAGCCTGGAAAGAACCGACATCGGAAGAGGAAACAAGCAGGGACAAGAAGCAGGTCAGGGCAAGGGCTATGGCCGTGGCTCCGGTCTGAGAAATAAAGCCGATAGCACCCCCTCCCAATAGCTTATAACTACAAAAGAGCCTGGGCTTACCGCCCGGGCTCTTTTGCGTTCATTTGGCCTGCGGGCCTGTCTCCAACAATTCTATTCTTTCACCATCCGGTCCGATAAAGAAAATTAACTTATTACCATTAAGTCCTAACCGGGGTTCTTCAGTAAGAAATACTACCCCGTGTTTCCGCAAGCGGTCTATCTCCGCATCAATATCGGATGCGGTAAAGGCCAGATGATCGATCGGCCCCGCACCACGCGGTTCATCTGGAGGAGAGAGGTACTGCAGCAATTCAATGACCAGGGAACCGGTCTGCAGCTCAACGATTATCAAATCATTGTTGGATAGCCGGTTGACTACCTTGCACCCCAGCACCTGATTATAAAAATCAATAGACCGTTCGCAGTCTTTAACGACCATACCAATGTGAGCCAGCGTGTGCATTTATACCACCTCTCTTTTCAAAAGGCTTTAATACGGATAAACATAATCATTCTTAGGTTTATCAGCACTAACTACATTATCTGCTTGGAATAAGGGGATTTTTTGCCCTTCAAATTCAGTTTCATTTATTGTTCCGGTCACTTTAACCCAACTGTCTTTTTTAAGCTGGCTAGCTCTGGGATATTGGCACAATAAACCAACCGGCTGCATATCGGCTGTGCAGCATGCCATCATGAAGCGCGCCGGAACAAATTCGTTATCCTTCAATCGAGGGTCTTTATAAACAAAACCTATGACTTGAATTCTCTTGCCGATATATTTATCCGTATTGGTGAAAATATCCATAGTCAATTTTACAAAATTACTGTCGTCAATAACAATAGTATCCCCTTGAAGTATAAGGTCAGCGGTTGGGTTTTTTGAATCTTTCCCGCCCAATAAGGAAGAATCTGAATTGGAACCAGCATTATTAGAAGGACTTGCTAAATTATTATTTGTATTATTGTTTGTAAACCCGCTGTTATCAGGCAACTTGGCTCCCGAAACATTCTTGGAGGTACTTACTGACTGCTGGCCTACTTTTATATCACCGACCGGCAGGGAGCTTGAGTCCATAGATTTAGCGGGCAATGAAAAAGCCACAAAAAGCGGTACAATGAAGAACAAATAGGGAACAAGATTAACTCTATTTCCATGCGGTTTAAAAATATCGAAGAAAGTAAACCCGGAGATTACAATCATAGCCACAATGGCAAACATTATAAACGGAATAATTCTCGGATGGACGTAAAGCTGAGCTTTTCCCGTTAAAAGGGTGATGAGGAAGAATGCGGAAAAACCCAGTAAAATTATAAATTTCAGCACGGCCTCAACATCATATTTCCGTAATTTAATTATTTGCATTACTTAGCTCCTTAAAGAATTGGATTAATAAAGAACAGAACCGTAAAAGCCCAACCCAATATCACTACAACCAGCCTTGGTACAAACCCCTTCTTAAAGCTGGACAGCAACATGAGTATGTTTTTCACATCTATCATTGGTCCCAATACCAAAAAACCCATAACTGAACCCAGCGAAAACTGGTTCAAAAAGGTTCGGGCGATGAAAGCATCGGAAGTAGAACACACTGACATAAGGAGGGCCATAGCCATCATTATAAGCAAGGAAACCGCACTGCTATTCCCCAATTGGATAAAGACGCTCTTGGGAAGCATGGTTTGCATGATGCTTGAAATTAGGGCACCAATTATAAGGTATTTCCCTACTTCGAAGAATTCAGTTCCTGCATGATGAAAAATAGATGCAAATTTACGTCCGAATCCATGGATATGCAGCGATTCTTCGCTGCAATGTCCGCAATTACAGCCAAAATCATCGAGTTTATTGATCAAAAGCGATTGGCCATCAGAATAAAAATACAGAGTTAGACCAACTGCCAAAGCTACCATCAACCCGAATAGAACGCGGTAAAAAGCAATGAAGGGTTGACCTGGAAAAGCATAAAGAGTGGACATGATTACAATGGGATTAACTATGGGGGCCGACAGCATAAATGTCACCGCCGTAGCTACCGGGACTCCTTTTTTAATCAGCCTCGCCGCCACCGGGACAATGCCGCAGTCACAGACTGGAAATAAAGTGCCGGCCAACATAGCCACAATATATCCCATTCCCATCCTGCGCGGAAAAAGTTTTACTATGGTCTCGCTGGATATAAAAACTTGAATTATGGATGATACAAATACACCAATTAGTACAAACGGAAACGCCTGCATTAATATGCTTAAAAAGACTGTATTTAGTACCTGCAGCTTGGCAAGCTCTACATTGATCTGGCTAAAATCCGCTACTCTAAAGATACTGAAACCAATATATGCGAAGACCAGGGCAATAAACGGATAAAAAAACCAATCGGAAGGTTTTATTTTAGTACTCAAACATGATTTATCTTCATCGAAGTCTGCGGTCTCAAATATTTTAGCTGATTTATGAATTACCTTCAGCTTATTGTTCACCCCTCTCCTAAAGGGTTACAGGCTTACCGGCAACTTTGGCAGTAACCGTAGATTTCCAGTTTATGACCGGTAATGTTAAACCCCGTTCGGGCCTGCAAGATGTCACAGTATTCTTCAAAGGGACAATCATCAACCGAGAACATCTTCTTACAACCCATACATATTAAATGATGCGTATGCTCTATTCGCTTTAGTTCAAAATAAGTTTTGTTATCACCGATTATCTGGCTTTTGGCGATCAAATCCTTGGAGGCCAATGTTTCCAGTATGCGGTAGACAGTGGACATATTTATCGGAACCTCTTTTTGCTTTAGCTCCAGGAAAATCTGCTCAACCGTAAGAGGCTGATCCATACTTGCCAATATTTCCAGGATAGAATTCCTGCGCTTGGTATTCTTCAACCCATTGCTTTTTAAAAGATTATTATAATCGGCTTTTCGCATCACATCCACCCCCTTGAACAAGCAGTACAGTATTTGTAAAAACCATAACATTAAATAATTATTTATGCAAAGCAAGGTGAATTTCTAAAAAACAAGGCCTCTCATTACTTAAGGGCGTCCTGCAAAGTCTTCAAATTTTGTTCCATAATATTAATATAAGAATCCAAGCTAGAGTCACCGGTAACGACAGGATCCAAGGTGTATATCCGGGCTTCGGTTTCACGTGCAATGGTTTCAGCGGCCTTGGCAGGATACTGTGGTTCAGCAAAAAGGGCCTTGATCTTCGAGTTCCTGACAGTCTCTATAGTCTCCCTAAGCTCCTGCGGCGAGGGTTCTGAACCCGGTTCTCTTTCTATAACTGCAGCGATATTCAGGTTAAACTCTTTGGCAAAATAAGGGAAAGCTTCGTGGAAGGTTATGATATCCCGGTTTTTTATTCCATCTAAACCTTGATGCATCTTGCTTTTCAAGGCCTCAAGCTTTTTTGCATATTCATCAGCATTGCTTTTATATTGGGCAGCATTGGTGCTATCAATGGTTGCCAGTTGTTCCGCTATATTTTTGACCTGTATTATATCGTCGCTGACACTGACCCAAACATGCGGATTTTCCTCTCCGTTTTCGTCTTTCACCAGTTCAATTCCTTTGCTGGCTTCAATTATTTTCAGGTTGGGCTGCTGGCTTACAGCCTTATCTAAAAAAGCTTCCATCCCGGCTCCGTTCACTACAAAAACATCTGCTTTCTCCAAGGTCTTTAAATCTTCCGGGCTAAGTTGATAATCGTGTAAACAGCCGGTTTGAGGCTTGGTCATATTTATTACCTGGATCCCGGGAATATCCCGAGCAACATTAATAGTTGAGATGTACATCGGATAAAATGAAGCAACAATCGTAAACTTTTTGGTGGAGCTATTGGAAGATGCTTGTTGGTTGGGGTTTTTGCTCTGACTGCACCCACTCAAGAAAATAATACTGATGGTTAGAATGGACAGAAACCTGATAAACCTATTAGACATTTTCATCCCTCCGTAAATAGTAATGATTTGCATTTGCATTTACATTTTATATCTTGTGATGTCAAATGTCCAGTTTTTGGGAGATAATTTTAAGAATGCGGGAGGGGATAGCGTTTTATTTCCTTAAGGAGTGGGATAGAATAGAACCATGATGATTAAAATCAATCAACAACAATGAGTATGGGAGGTTAGACATTGGCAGCGAATTCGATTCAGAAGAGAGAAGAGATAGACAACGAATATAAGTGGAATCTGGACAACATTTATGCTGACGAAAAGCTGTGGGAAGAAGATTTCAATCTGGTAAAGAAGCTGGGCGAAGAAATAAGCCAGCTCAAAGGAAAGCTATCCGCCAGTGCCGAGATTTTACTAAAGACTTTGCAGTTAAGCGACGAATTGGGAAAAAAATCAGAAAAAATATATGTTTATGCGCGGATGCGACGCGATGAGAATAACGCTGATTCGCATTACCAGGCTCTTTGCGACCGGGCCGAAGCGGTGAATATACAAGTAGGCAGTATAACCGCCTTCATTGTACCTGAAATTTTAAGCATCCCCACAGCTGATTTGGAAAGCTATGTTAATAGCAATCAGGAGTTACTCCTATATAAGCATTCCATTGACGAAATTCTGCGCCAGAAAGAGCATATTCTCTCCCCGGAAGAGGAAAAGTTACTGGCTATGAGCGCGGATTTATCCATGGCTTCCCGCAACATTTTTACCATGCTGAATAACGCTGATATTAAATTTCCAGTGTTAAAGGATGAAGAGGGTCAGGAGGTGGAGTTGACCAAGGGCAGATACGGCAGTTTTATGGAAAGTCCGGATCGGCGTTTTCGCCAGGATGCTTTTCGCGGTCTTTATGATTCCTATCGCAAGCTGATCAACACCATGGGCGCCAGCCTGAGTTCCAGTATCAAAAAGGATATCTTTTACGCCCGGGTTCGCAAATATGGATCCGCTTTGGAGGCCTCTCTGGATGGAGATGATGTTCCCATCATTGTATATGAGCGGCTGATTGAGACCGTTCATGCCCATCTGGATCTTATGTACCGTTATATGGCTATCCGCAAGCGACTCCTGGGCCTGGATGAACTGCATTTTTATGATATTTATACTCCGTTGGTTCCTGAATACAAGCTAGCCATACCCTATGATAAGGCCCGGGAGATGGTAATGGAGGCTTTGCAGGTACTGGGAGCTGACTATATCTCCCATGTAAAAGAGGGTTTTGACAATGGCTGGATTGACGTATATGAAAATGAAGGCAAGACCAGCGGAGCCTATTCATGGGGTTCCTATGAAACCAATCCCTACGTTTTAATGAATTATGATAATAAACTGGACGATGTATTTACCTTAGCTCACGAAATGGGCCATTCTCTGCATAGCTGGTATTCCAACCACTCCCAGCCTTATGTCTACAGCCAGTACTCTATTTTTGTAGCTGAAGTGGCTTCTACCGTCAATGAATCTCTGTTGATCGATTATCTGCTGCAGAATAGCAAGGATAAGCAGGAGAAGATTTATTTGATCAATCATTACTTGGAACAGTTCCGGGGAACGGTATTCCGGCAGACAATGTTTGCCGAATACGAAAAATTGATTCATGAGCGAGTGGAACAGGACGGGGCCTTGACACCGGAAGTGCTTAAACAGATCTATCGTGACCTTAATAAGCTTTATTATGGAGACAATATTGTTATGGACGAGGAGATAGAGCTGGAGTGGGCACGCATTCCCCATTTTTATTCAGCCTTCTATGTCTACAAATATGCCACCGGTTTTTCCACTGCTACCGCCCTTAAGGAGCAGATCCTGCGCGAAGGGCAGCCCGCTGTGGAGCGTTATCTGCAATTCTTAAAATCCGGAAGTTCCGATTATCCCATCCAACTGCTGCAAAAGGCCGGGGTAGATCTCTTGACACCTCAGCCGGTTGAAGATGCATTGCGGTATTTCGGGAAGTTATTGGATGAACTGGAGGACTTAGTTCAATAAAAAAATACTATATTTGCCCCAAAATGAGCATAACTATGGTAGAGACGATTAATGCTGGATTGGGGGTATCGGGTCTTTTTTCCGGATCTTTGATATCTCCATTTAACCAGGTTTGTAATACCTGAGGGGGTGTCGGCGGCGAAGCAACCTCCTGAATCAAGCATTATGCTTTTTCACAGATTTAAACTAATGCTATGGAATGATATCTCTCTTGAAACAATTCGTCCCAAGTTTTTTCGCCAATTTGACTATACTCAACCAGCATTTGTTTTAAATCATCATCCACGAGTGGGATAATTAATCCTCTTTCATCTTTATAAGTATCACTACATCTTTTAAGAAATAATCCAAAATCATCTATAGTTCTACAAACTACTAGGCCTATTTTTCCTCTATTTGGGCTAAATCTTCCAGACAATTGGTCCAATTCCGGATTACTGATATCTCTAGAATAATTCTTGCACTCAACCATAATAAATTGGGATGGTAAACCGTATGTGTTGTTTAATCTGAAGAAAAACCCGGATTCAGCACAATTATCAAATGTTATGTCTATTCTTTTTCTTCCATCATGTATTTTTTCTTCAGCCGTAGGAGCACATAAAAAAGGATAAAATAGTAATTCCAATATTCCCATAATGGTTCTGTGATAAATAGTAGCATTTTCAGTGCCAGGAGAAATTGAATCTAACCGTTTAATTAAATATTTACACAAGTCTTCTAGATTATTAATTTCTATATCGGAATTCTTCACTTTAACCAATTTTTTTACTGTATTCTTTTTGAAATCCTCAAATACCTCCGGATGATCATGTGTAAATTTTGCAAGCCAATTCTTATCAATTAATTCATTAATTTCAATATTATTCTTGATATCTTTTTTGGTGACATATTTAGTTCTATATTTATTTCGTCGTCTTTTTACTAGATGCGAATTTATCCTCAGATGTTCATTTTGTAGGAAATTTAGTACGAAATGCTGAAAATACTGTTGAGTAGTATATTCTTTGGAAAATGATACAATTCTTTTTGGCACAAGTATTATTTTTCGATTATCAACAATCAACATTTCTGTATATTCGTTCTTCCATTCAGAATCTCTTCTATCCCAATAGAATCCCGTAGTATACTGCTCCCAGGGAGTGAGACACGTAAAGGCAAAAAATAAGCTAAAATATGAGTATGGAAAAAAGAAATCGTTACACAACCGAATTCAAAGCCAAGGTCGTGCTCGAACTTCTACGTGA
>Ga0074198_1000308_pt1 | contig 59256 bp, 49 predicted proteins | sample EPASupsiteSAE323_FD_64527 | JGI IMG/M metagenome (GOLD analysis project Ga0074198, IMG submission 64527) | Bioremediated contaminated groundwater from EPA Superfund site, New Mexico - Sample SAE3-23 | ecosystem: Environmental > Aquatic > Deep subsurface > Groundwater > Contaminated ... | reverse complement strand
GATAGTCGTTTTGAGATAGTCATGACGGGTCTTCCCGGTTCTGACTGAGTAATAAGTGCTGGAAGTGTCTGGTGTGAAACCGGATGAGTCAATTGCAACAATCGATGTGACGTTCTTCCATTCCGTCATGAAGGAACACGCTTTCCGGAATAACTGGTTTAAGATGGTTGAAGGAACTCGTTTTGAAAATTTACATAGGGTGGAGTAATGGGGGATCTCATTGAGATGCAATTGATCCTGGATAATGCCCATGATCTCTACAAGCTGGACAAAATCACGATAGTGAGCTCCAAGATATTCTTTGAATAAAAGTAACGTGAGCAACTGGTGCTGAGTGAAATCCTTCCGCGAATATGGTGAAGAATACTCCGGTACACCGGTCAGTCTAACGGCATTCTGGCACGATGTAAGAAAACAAATATACTTCTGATCTGAGAAGAAGTAGTGCTCCTTGTTTGGGTTTACCATAACTTTTACAGGGAGCAACTTGTTCTTAGCTCTACCGGTTTCTTAGGGTTTCAACAGAGCCGTAATCAGCAGATATGAAAAAAGTGACCATCCGGTTTCAATGACCGGAAAAAAATTATTTTCTGCTCCGGACAGCAAGCAGGCCGATGATGAGCAGTGCCGCAAAGGCCATGACCGGTGCCAAAGGCGACTTCTGGGTCGGGGTCGGACCGGCTGACAACGCTGCAGAGACCGTGCTCGTTGCTCCTGCATTTACCTGGGCGGTCGTGGAATAATCCTGGTAGCCCTCCAGCTCGAGTGTTATACCATGGCTGCCGGCGCCGACACTCTTGAGGGTGACCGGTGTAATGCCGACAAAACTGTTGTCCAGGTACACGTTTGCCCCGGATGGGGTGGATGAAACCGAGAGCTCCCCGGTTCCGGCGGGGGTGCTGGTTGGATCGAGAATGGCGCTTACTTCAGATACGGTATTTGGCGATACGGAGACTGATGTCGTATAGGTCTGGTAACCTCCCATCGAGAGAGCCACCGTGTGCGAACCGGCCTGGATGTTGTTGAGCTTCAGGGAACCGGAGTACGGGGTCTGGCCGACTGCTTTCCCGTCAAGATTCACGGACGCGCCACCGGGACTGGATGAAACATAAATCCAGCCGACCGAACTGACCGGCATCGGGTTTAAGGTAGCCGAAACGGTCCTGGTTCCCCCGGACGGGACCGCTACGCTGGATTTCCAGTCATAATACCCGGAATGGTCAATCTCAAGCGTATGGGTGTCGGCGGCAAGATTGTTGAGCGTAATCGGGGTCCGTCCCTTGTAGAGCCCGTCAAGGTAAACGTTTGCGTCCGATGGATCGGACAGGACGTACAGGGCGCCGGTCGTAACGATCGGGGTCAGTGAACAATACACGGTGGACTGCTGGCCGGAATAGACGGTCGTTGTGGTCCTGTACGTGCTGTACCCGCTCATCTCGGCAGTGATCGTATCGCTGCCCGGCCAGACTTCATTGATGGTCAGGGGCGCAGTTCCCCGGTAGTTCCCGTTGAAGTAGATGTTTGCACCGGACGGGGAAGACTGGACATAGATGGAACCATAATTCACCGGGACCGGGGTTGGTATCGGGTTCAGCGTTGCATAATACGTCCGGGTTTCCCCGGCGGAGGGCATGGTAATAGACCCGGTGTACGATGTATAGCCGGATTTCTCAACGGAAAATGATGAGTACGGCTCTCCGGTCGTATAGACAACAACCGAAAGGGATCCCCCGTTGATGACTCCTTTATAGCTTCCATCAAAGTAGACCGATGCACCATCGACATTGCACTGGATGGTGATCCATCCTTCATCGCCGCCGATTGCCATCGCGGATGGCATGCAGGCAAGAAGGGTACAGAATACAATACATAGCACGAGACTGGTTCTCATAAAAAACTCCCTTTTATGAAGATAGTTAATGATATAGTAAAAGATTTCTAATCATAATTATTGGGAAGAACCCTTTCTGAAGACTGCATCGATCTCTTCCCGTTCATAGGCAGTCCCTCTTACTCTCATTGACCAGCGGGTCGGCGAAATGGATTGTGCTGCAAGCGGGAAGAGGTCACGAACTTCGTCCTCAGAAAAATAATGCGTGAGAATCCCGGTTCCCCGCTGGAATGAGCCGGCCTCAATTTCGGATCCTTTGCCGAACCGGAAATCCCGCAGGGAAAAATCCCGGAAGAGGATCGAGCCGGATTGTTTTAAAATTCTTGTACATTCCTGGACGGTTTGTTCCCGTCCGCTCCGGGTCATGTGGCCAAGGACATGGATCAGGAGAATAAGATCGAAGGATTCATCCCTGAAGGGCAGGGTGCGGGTGTCGGCGACAACCAGCCTGATACGATCCGCTTCCGGTAACGAGGTCCGGCAGAGCGTAATTGCCTGCGATGAGGAATCGAGCCCGGTGACCTCCCATCCATGTGTATGAAGGCCGGCGAGGGTTTTCCCGTTCCCGCACCCGGGCTCCAGGGCCATCCGGCCATGGCCGGCTGACGGAAGATCGCGGGTCGTACCAGCCCACAGTTTTCCTTTCTGAATATAGTTCTGGTTCCAGGAATCTTCTACAGGAGGCATGGACGGGATGTCTGATACGGGAAAATTTTCACGGGCACTGGCCGGTTATTATGGCGGGTGGGAAAAATATTCTTTTTTTCCGGGGATGTAGAGCGCAGCGGAATACTCTTCGATGAAATCAGAATCGACAAGGAGGTCGATGTAGACCATCTTTTTTGCAATGGATTCTGCTTCCTGCCTCCTGGCAATCGAGAGCAGGGTGACAGCAGCGCCGGCAAGGGACCCGTTTCCTATCGGGTGATACTGTGCTGCAAAAAAATCCGGGATGATCCCAAACCGGATGATATTGCCGATATTGACGTACGCCCCGAAAGCCCCGGCAAGATAGACATGACGGACATCGGATATCCTGATCCGGTATTTTTTCATGAGCACCCCGATAGCCCCGCAGGCTGCGGCTTTTGAGTCCATCAGGTACATCATGTCCTGAGCCGTGATCACGATATCCCGGCCGGTTGCCGTCTCCTCCTTTGGAACGAGAACGTATTCGAGACCGTCGCGGGCCCTGCGGACGCCGGCTTTTCCTTCAACAAGTTTCCCCGAGAAATCGAGTATCCCGGTTTCTGCCATTGCTGCCGCAGCATCGATAATTCCGGAACCGCAGATCCCTTTTGGGGGTTCATCGCCAATGGTGGTCCAGGTGGCTTTGTCGGTTGCAGGATCTATGGTGACATGGTCAATCGCACCTCTCATACCCCGCATGCCGGAGGAGATGCCGGCACCTTCGAAGGCCGGGCCGGATGCACACGATGCCGATGCCATCCAGTCCGCGTTCCCGAATACAATTTCACCGTTTGTCCCGAGATCGATGACCAGCGAGAGTTCGTCCGAGCGGTGCAGACCCGATACGAGTACATCGCCGATGGCATCCCCTCCCACGTACCTGCTGACATTCGGCAGGCAGTAGACATAGGATCCTTCTGGAAGTGCAAGGCCGAGCCCGTGTCCTTTTACAATGACCGGGTTATGGGATACGTCGGCATTGGCAAGATCCAGGTGCCGGCAGTCCAGTCCGTTCAGGAGATATATCATGACCGTATTTCCTGCGATGCTGGTATCAATGATTGATTCAGCGCTGGTGCCTGACTGTGACAATAACTGTTCGATAACCGTATTGATGCTCCGTACTGCTGCCAGCTGGAGATTTTTTAGTCCTTCCTGATCTTTTGCAACCGCAATCCGGGTAATCAGCTCTTCGCCATAGGTAATCTGGGAGTTCAGGGCGGATGCCTGGGCGACGATGGACCCGTCATCAAGATTAACGAGGACGCCGACAACGGTTGTTGTCCCGAGATCGATGGCAAGGCCAAGATTCCGGCAGGTGGTATCCCCTCTTTCGATGCAGGTGATTTCCGGATACCCGGGCGCGGTGGACACCGTGACCGTCATCATGCCTTCAGCCGAGATCATCTCCTGGTGCTGCTGCCGGGTCATGTGGGGCCGGCCCCCGGTATAGCCTTCGAGTCGTATGGACCGGTGACCGAACGGCCGGTCTTCTGTTGGATCCTGGAACATCCGGTATTTTTTTGCAGCGGGTTGCAGTGCAGGCACGATCTCCTGCATCGCAAGCAGGATCCGCGGCTGGTCGATACGGCTCTCGACCGGGATGACAAACTCACAGTTGCCGGTAATATAGGTCCGGCACGCAAGGCAGTAGTGCTGGTCCCGTTCCGTATCGGTCAGTCCTCTCGTGCTTTCCGGTGTCCCGGCTGTGCATGACCCCCGGATATGGATGACCTTGCATTTCCCGCAATCGCCCTGGCCCCCGCAGATGCTCTCGAAGAGAATCTCTGCTTTGCGGATCGCATCGAGGACTGATGCGTTTTTGGGTACGGTGACGATCCTGCTCAGGGGATGGAATACAACATCAACCGTTTCGTGCATGCAGGATCATCCTTGAAGGACATGGGGGGTTACCGGATTTTTCCGGTGGCTGTACTGCCTCCCGGTATCAGAGGGGAGAGTGTGCGGGGGCTCAGGAATCTACCGGCCAACGATCGCGGATAAACTGTGGGATACCGGATGAGTCTTTTGGTCCGACCAGGATCTTCCAGCCGGTTGCTTCTTCCGTCTCGCCGCTTAAGCGGGCAGCAAGTCCCGGGATGATGAGCGTGCCGTGATCGATCATGTCCCGTACATTGAATTCTTTGAGTGCGGATGTTATCGACTCGGCAGAAAAATTACGCCCGGCAACGGCACTCTCGACACTGAGGCCGCCCGTGTCGGCAACGACAAGGTAACAGTCGAGATTTGCCGTCTTGATATCGGACTCGACCGTGAAGTACGTGAGTGCATAATTAGTGGTGATCAGCACCGGCGAGTTCCGGTCGGGTTTACCGAATACCCTGACGCCTGTTTCGACCGAGACCGGTTTGCGGGGGTCGGTGTAGAGATTGAACCGCCAGATCAGCTGCGGCAGGAGTACCCAGCCATCGAGACTGTGCATGATGAGGAGATCCGCATACCGTGAGAGCAGCATCGATGCGGTAATTGCTTCCCGCCACTTCAATACGTCTTCTGAGATCTCCCCCCCGGTCCAGACCGTGAGAGGGACCCCGAGCAGCGGATAACCGAAGAGTTCATCGTATTCTTTGCAGGCCCTGGTCCTGATGGCAGTGAAGTTGCTGATGGTCTCTGCAAGGCCGTTTTCTCCCCGGGTCCCCGGATCAAGCACAAGATCGGTCAGCCCGTACTCGCGAAGGGTTTTTACCAGGGACCGGAGCAGTGAGAGATCGTCCGGTGCATAGACTGAAAGGGGACAACGGTACTGGAGTGCAAGGTCTGCCATCTGTTTCCAGTTATCCTTTGTTGCCGCATAGATGAGCGGCCGGCAGGTACGGATCTCGGCAAGGCCGGCCTCCATGACCGTGGGATCAAGAGCGCAGAGTATGATCGGGATGTGGCATACTGCTGCAACATTCCGTACCGCTGTCCGGAAAATTGCCGGGTCCCGGGAACAGGACCGGATGGCTATTGCATCGAGAACGAGTTTCCGGCCGATATAATTGTAAGTGAACCGTTCGATCTGTAAGACCCGGTCCTTGAGTTCCTGTTCCGGCATGAGATCGTGGACATCGATTGCAACCGGGGACGGGTTGTGGTACGTGAACTCGTGGCGCTGGAGTACGTATTTTCCTCCGAGAGCAAGCGTATGCCCCTCCGGGCCGAACGTGACCTGCTTTACCGGCGGTGCAAGGAGATCGGCGAGTTTGCTGTATGCCTCATCGTATTTTCCGGAGAAGAGGGGCGGGCAGTCGGCCAGGGTGAGTTCCCCGTTGACGACCCGGGTTGCATAGGCCATGCAGTTTGACTCCCGGCACTCCCGGCAGTTTGTCTTGGGAAGGAGTTTGTAGACATCGATCGGGCTGATTTCCTTGATGCTCTTCTTCCGTGGTTTTTCCATTGCATGCCCGGCACTCATAATCTCACACTCACCCAGTCGTCAATCCGGTCGGTCATATCTTCCCCGGGGTCCGGGCCGAGACGCCGGATTACGTCCTTGAGAGTCAGGACGGCGGCGGGGTGCATCATCATGTAGATGTCGATTCCCGCAAGCAGCAGGGAGAGCGCATTGATGGTCTCCCAGATCGGGCCCCGGAGTTCCCGGGGTCCGTACCCGGGCGCCATCTGCATCCAGGCTTCCCGGGCTGCCCATGCATTGGTGGAGGCAGATATGACCGGGTGGGCAAGTTCGGTATCGCCCATCAGTGCTGCAAACCGGGCCCGTTCATGGATCGAGAACGAATACTCAAGACCGTACCCGAGAGCGACCGTGGTTAAGTCCATGACAATATTTTCCGGTGCTATATACTGGTAGAGCCGGCGGTTGAGTTCTTTTGCGCTGTTGAGTTCGAGGCCGGTGAATGCCAGGACCGCATGGCCGTATTTGTCAGCTGCAGTGGCGACCCGTTCGAGCGTTTTTGCTTCGGCCATATCGAGGGTTACGGAATTTAAGAGAAGCCGTTCCCCTTCAGCCATCTCTGCGATATGGGAAAAGACCTCTGCATCCTTTTTCGGGTCCCCGCACCCGCCGATGATGAGGGGAACATCGACAGCCTGGAGCACTTCTTCAACAGTTTTTGCAGCAGCAGCCGGCGTTGCGTTCCTGAAGAGCGGATCCGTACTCATGAGATGCACGGTAACCATGTCGGCCCCGAATTTCTTTACATTCATGCGGGCCCATTCAGCAGGATCGTGCATGACCTCCCGGACGTTTTCCAGCAGGACTTTTGGAAGGGCGACTTCCATATCAAAGACATCGAGGGCAATGGTAGGGGGATGGACCGGCAGGTGGATGCGGTCAGGATAGGCCGGGGCCGTTGCACCGCCCAGGGTAATGGTCCTGCACCGTGTTCCTCCCTCTGCACGGGTCGCCCCGAGCGTTACTTCCCGGACCCTGCCGGGATAATCGATCGATACGGGAACATAGGATTCAGGCAGAAGTTCCGTGGGTTTTATCCGTACTGGTTCTGCAGCGGCAGGGGAAAGGCCGGAAGTGAGTGAATTCGTGGGAATGAAGAGTTCGAGATTCCCGATATCCATCGAGAAATTCTCAAGTTCGACCTGATGGACCCCTTTGAGCAGTTCGAGCAGCTGCGGGGCGAGTGTCAGGAGCTGTTCCCCGTCGATCCGGTTGTTATTGTTTTTTTGCGCCACGATGCTCACCCCCTTTCTGCTGCGGGCTGATCGGCTGGATGATTACTTTCTCAGCCGTGATCCTCGCATTTTTTAAAATGATTCGGAATCCTCCGGCTGTAATGGGAATGTCTCCCGCATGGAAAACCGGCATCGGGAGGTCTTCAGCATCATTTGCGATCCCGCTTTCCCAGCGGCTCACAACCGGATGATTCCGGGAACTGAGAAATTCCTTTAATTCCGGAATTGATGTTGCATCATTTTCTGTTGCGATCCTGTCATACGCGGATTCCGGGATAAATGATTTGAGCCGCTCTTTTGTTTCCTGCGGCATCCAGACGACCCGGTCGTAACCCCCGTCAGCGGACAGGAATTTCTTTGACCGCATGTATTCTATGGAAATGCCGTGGAACCCGTCAATCTGCCGGCCCCCGGCAGTCGAATCCGCCATGGTCGAGAACGCAAGGCCGTTCACGGTTACATCCCGGAATCCCCGGAGCACGATGCCGAATCCCTCGACTTCCGGGATGTAAAAGGCAATCCCTTCAAAGCAGCCGCAGGAGGTGTGGGGATAGCCGAATGCGGTATAGAGACAGACCCGGTTCACCTCGCCCATCGAGCGTTTCTTTGCGCTCTCGTTGACCCCGGAGTATTCACCTTTTTCAGGATCGAGGCACTCCCCTTTTTCTATCGGGAAGATCGGACCCTTGGGATCGATGCCGGCCGCAGCCCGGCCGTCAAACCAGCTGATCGCGCCGCAGTTGGCATAGCGCTGGGGAGTGATCACGCAGACATGGGTGGGGGCAAACGACTGGCAGAGGGCACACCCGTAGAATGTGTCGACCTCCTCATCGGAAATTCCCCTGGCCCGGGCATCCCGTGCCTCGTACTGGGCAAGTGCATCGGTATAGAGCGGGTGGATTTGTTCCGGGTCCGTAATGAATGATATCTGGATCTTTTCGATGATGGGCAGTTCATTCCGGAAAAGTTCGAGCATGACACTGCCGACAAATGAGAAGGAGTTGAGCCCTTTTGCATACGCTTTCTTCGAGAGCCGGATCCAGATGTCGTACCGCTGGTTCAAGTGCATGAATCCTTCGATATAATTGCAGTACTCGTGGATTCTCCGCTCGATCACGCCTTCGAGATCCTTTTCGATCTTTTCCCCGGATACTTCGACAATGATACCAAGCGGGTAACTCGTTCCCTGCTCCATACCGGCGATATCGGGCCCGATGATCCTGACTGCACCATCGGTAATTTCATCTGCGGGCCGGACCTGGACGATCTCGAACTTCTCAGTGATCGATGGCCCGCCGAGCTCGACCTGCATATCGTTTTTCCGTACGCGTTCGCCTTCATGGACGAGGCCGACTTCAACAGGAATGGTCTCAAACATGGCAGTTCCTCAGTTCACTCCCCAAGACCGTTGATGATCCCCTTGAGGTTTTCTGCCCAGTCCTTGATGGTGCTGTTGGGGAACGACCAGCTGGCATTGGGCTGGTACACGCAGTCCAGCGTCATGGTCTTGAGATGCGGTGCAAAATTTTTCAGGCCGGACAGGAGGGTTGATTCCATGTAGTAGGGAAGGCCGACAAAGATTGCGAGATCATAGCCGTCCCTGCCATCGAGGCCTTTCCATGCGGGGTCTGCGAGCCGGTTTGCGATATCGACTGCCGGGAGAACAGCGGCCGGAGAGAATCCCCGGCTGGTGAATTCCCGGTTGGTGCTTGCGGAAACGACAACCGGGATTTTTGCTTTTCCTGCGAGTTCTATTAAGCAGTCGATGAGCTTCTTTCCTTCAACCTCGTATTCGATGATCCCATGGCCGACGATAAGAATGGGGCGTTTTGCCCTGCGGATCATTGCATCGGCAATATCCGGTTTGATGATCAGCGATGCCTTTTTCGGGCCGGGGACTTCGGCAGTCATCCATGAATCAGCAAGTGGCATACATCAGCCCTCCTTTGTTTTCCGGATCATGCGGGGGAGCAGGGTCGGGTCGGGAATCGGGGATTCTTTCCACCCGTTTTCTGCAAGATGGAGTTCAATCTCATCTTTCATGGTGACCGGTATATCGGCAAGCGTCCGGACAAGCCGGTAGACATCCGGGGGCATCCCTCCGATCAGCCGCTTGTGCAGGTCGATATAATTGGTGAGCTTGATTGCCCGCCCCTTGCTCGTGTCGTTTGGCCGCATGGTGAGTTTTGCCACCATCACCATTGCCTCCTCCTTTGTTTCGGCTGCAAAGAAGAGGTGTTCGGGAACCGGTCCCCCGTAAACTTCCTCGCCGCTCCGGGCATCAAGGACATTCCAGTCCCCGGGCTTGTCGGCCCGCCCGAGCAGCATCCTGCGGTACTTGGTACCGTGCGGACCTACGACAACCGGTATCCCGAGACGCCAGAACCCTGCAGCGATCGATGCTGCCTTCTGGGACATCGCACCCCATGCGACCCCGACAGCGCCGACCCGGTTGTACACGTAATCGGCAATCTCCTCGTAGTTCCCGCGTAAGGGGCGTTTTGCAAAGATGCTTGCGATCTTGATTGCTGCCCCGGCAATATGGGCATTCGAGACGCAGGAGCCGACATTGACGATGCCTCCCGCCTCAAAAGAGCCGGGATAGCGTTCGTACGCAGTCCTGCCCTCTTCGTCGCGGTACATCCCGGCTGACATTGCCGAACAGCCGGAGGTGGCAACAATATACCGGCGCTTTGCAAACTCCATGCACATCTCGGCAACTTCGCGGGAACCTTTCGGGTAATTTGCACAACCGACAAATGCGACAATGCCAGGGATCTCTCCAAGGACAATGGGCCCCCCGACTTTCCGGATCTCGATATCCTGGATTGCACCCCGGCCGGCCCGGAGCTTGTAGGTTTCTTCGCGGGTTTTCGTATCAGCTGCTGCCACGATCAGGGAATGGACCGGGATCTTATGCGTACAGGCGGATTCACAGCGCCCGCATCCCACACAATCATCGTAGATTTCATCGAGCAGGGAAAGGTTGCCGGTCGCTGCTGCTTTGATTGCCTGCGGAACCGGAAGATCGTTCGGGCAGGCTCTCCGGCACTGCATGCAGGAGGTGCATTTTTTGGCAAAACTGATAAGTTGATCCCGGGTCGGGAGGGTCTTTTGTTTTTTGCGGAGCGGGGCAATGGCAAGACCGGTCCGCACTGCAACTTCGCCAACCTTGACCGGGTCAAGGATGAGTGCTCCTGTAACCTTCCCGCTCACAAAATCTGCAACAATCTCATCGACCGGATCATCAGTACGGTCAGGGAGACCGAGACAGTTCTTTTCGCTTGTTGCAATCAGCGGGGCCTGGATCTGCATTGCTTCATGCAGGGTATCTGTCCGGATGCACTGTTCGTCTATGACAATGACATCGGGAACCCCGCTCCGGATGTACCGCAGCTGCCACGAGATCGGGCCGACAATCTTTGCTCTCGTGGAATACCGGGTCATGTCGAGGGCAGTACAGCAGATGCCGGTTACTTCTATATCGGAAACAAGCTCTTTTGCCCGCATGTAATTGATGATCTCGGTCGATGGGGGCACATTGTGGCCGATAACAAGGATAACCGGTTTTGTACTGTCGACTGAACCAAGCCCGAGATCAACGAGACTTGCTTCCGGGTCGGCTTTCGGGAACCCGAATGCAGAGATCTGGGCAATGTCAGCGACTTCCATGCCAACCTGGTCGATCATGCCGGCATGCAGGACCTTGGATTCGAAATCGAGGTTGTTGCCCTCCTGGCCGGTATGGGTGACGGCAAGAAGCTGGGTGACCTGCTTTTCGCAATATTCGAGTACCTGTTCGAGATCGCCCAGGGTTTCCGGTTTTATCCCGCAGACCAGCCGGATGACCGGGGCTTCAACTTCGATATTGAGGCCCCCGATGTCGAGCGGAAAGTCCTGTCCTTCCTTTTCGATGAGGTGAGTGAGGAGATCCCGTGCATGACCGATGTGGGTGGCGGCCCCGATACAGGCAGCCAGCAGGACGATCCGCGACTGCTGGGCCGGCATCGTGATCCCGCAGGCGCCTTTCTTGTTGCCGGTCAGATCACATTTGCCGTACGTGCAGAGGCAGCAGAGATCACAGAACGGGAGGTAAAAAGGCTTGTACCGGTTCAGGAGTTTTAAGTCCCAGTTCCGGAATGTGGTCATGGACGGGAACGGGGTCGGGCCCATGGGCTCTTCCCATGTCTCCTCTGTTACATTCCCAATAGAGATCGAGAGATCCTGGAGGTGGGCGATATCTGAATGTAATTCTTTTATCCTGAGGTTGATACCTTTCCTGCTCAAATGCCACACCCACCCGGAATATTCAGTTATACATTGCCAGAACGTAACATAAGGCTATCGAAGAACTGCCGTCATGACGATGATGTCCCGGGACGTTAATCTGCCGAAAATACCCTGTCAAGAATTGCCGCAACGGACCGGTAGCCGGGAGATGCTTTGGGAATATCCAGCAGGGACTCTCCGGCAAGCACCCGGTCAGCAACCTGCGGATCTGCTTCGATTTTCCCGATATACGGGAGGCCCGTTTCGGTTTCAGCCCGCGTGTCAAGTTCCCGGGGGAATCCATACCCCCCGATGACATACAGCTGATCGTACTGTATCCCGACTTCACGGATCACCCGGTGGGCCCGTTTGACGTGCAGGAATGATTTGCTCGATGGCCCCATGACATCAAAGATGATATCCACGCTGCTTGCGATCTTCCGGTTTAAGTGTTCGAGACCCCCGGGAGAATCGATGATGATATACCGGTACTGCCGGGTGATGGAAGCAAGCGCATTTTTAAGGGCCGAATCCGGGAGGCAGTAACATCCCTCCACCCATTTGGTACCCACGGCAAGGAGATCGAAATCCCCGCTTTCGTATAACCCGTCTTCCCAGATCCGGTTTTCTATACGGGTTGAAGGGGGGATCCCGATGGTGGTCCCGCCTTTTGCAATGAATGTGTCTGAAAGAAGTTCCGCAATGGTTTTTTTCCCGGATGATTCGAGATCGATTCCCACCATTTCGGCAAGGTTCTGGTCGGGATCGGCATCGACAAGCAGGATGGGGGTTTTCTTTTTTTCCACGAGATATTTTGCCATCATGGCAACAAAACTGGTCTTTCCGGTGCCGCCCCGTCCCATCGTGACAATCGTTTTCATGAACGTTCACCGGGTCCTGTAAGTTTTTCTGCGAGTTCGCTGATTACCCGGACTGCCGCGGAGGTTGCGGGATCGACCCGGGTTCCAAAAATTCCGGCATCGGCAACCTGGCGATCACAGGGAATACATGCAAAAACGGGGATATTATTGCGCTCTGCAAATTCCCACACAACCGACCCTTCCCGTTCATCTGCTATCCGGTTTGCGACAATCCCGACCTTTCGTATTGCCGAATCCTGTGCGAGCCGGCAGATGCTGCCGGCAATTTCCAGGGATTTTTGGTTTGCATCGGAGACCGCAAGCAGGATATCGACATGTTCGGCGGTTCCGCGTCCAAGGTGCTCGATACCTGCATCCATGTCGAGAATGACAATCTCATCCCGTTCAACCACGAGATGCCGGAGAAGTGCTTTGACCAGGGTATGGGCGGGGCAGACGCAGCCTGACCCCATCGAGCGGACCGTTCCCATGACCATGAGACCTGCACCGGAGGGAGTCCGGACTGCATAATCCCGGATGATATCATCAACAGAAAAGGTCAACCGGAAAACACCGCCATACCCGGTGCCGGTTTTGAGCCTGATAAGATCCGTATTTTCAGCAATGGGAATGATCCGATCTGCTTCTTCTGTCGTGAGGCCAAGACTCAGCGCGAGATTCGGGGCCGGATCTGCATCGATGGCAATTACGACCTGTCCCGATCTCACAAAATGGGTGGCAAGGCCTGCTGCGATAAACGTCTTCCCCACTCCTCCTTTTCCGGAGACTGCGATTTTTATTGGACTCAACCCCTTCGTTCCTGTCAGATTCGGTGATATTAGTTGATAGATGTGTTGTTACCGGCAGGAAACCGTGGGGACAATGTATTGGCTGGTCCTGATTGTTCGGGAGTCAGGAATGATTCTGTGGGATTTCCTTTGCTTTTACTGGCGGACCTGATTTTCGGCAAACTTATTTGAAAGATCTCCACTTTCAAGTACAGGTAATGCCCGGCAGTCTTGTTCATGGGATCTTTATCATTTCATCCGGTGTATTGTTATCCGGATGCGGCATGCTCATTAAGGATCCGGAAATATCGGTAAGAAACATAGAACTCACATCCCTGTCGCTCGATAGCTTTTCCCTTGATGTAACGTTCTGCGTTGAGAACAAAAATCCCCTGGGTATAACCCTGAAGAACCTGTCTTTTGAAATTTCGTACCAGCAGAATGATGCCTGGGTGCACCTGTCCCATGGAGAAAAAAGCGGGGTGCCTGTCAAACCCGGCCGGAATGAGATCATTATTCCGGTGATGGTGAAAAACTCCGGGCTGATCAACGTGCTGCTGGGCATGGTGATGAACGGTTCGATCACGCTCCGGGTTGATGGTATCACATCACCGGATCTCCTTGTTCTCGCCCCGAAAATTCCTTTTACCAGGGTCATGACAATCCCGCTCACCATGGGATGAATCTTTATTTGTGTTCAGAATTGCCAAAGCGATAAATTATGAATGTTATCGCCCTATACTATACCGATACGGTTACCAGAGAAGGTAGGATCAATGCTTGACATCCGGTTCGTACGGGAAAAACCCGATATAATAAAGGCAGACTTAAAAAAACGCAATGATCTTGAAAAAATCGCGTGGGTGGACGACCTGCTCGCAAAAGACGCCCGGTCACGGGAATTAAAAGTCCAGACCGATATCATCCGCCAGAGGCGCAATACTATTGCCCGCGAGATCAATGCCGCAAAAAAAGCCGGGCAGGATCCCGCGCCCATCATGGCCGAAGCAGCATCGCTTCCCCAGAAGATAAAGGAACATGATGCCGAGCGCGAAGAAATTGCAACTGCCATAAAATCCTACCTCATGCGCCTTCCCAATATCCTTGACGAGAGCGTTCCGGTCGGCAAAGACGATTCCGAGAATGTCGAAATAAAAAAATACGGAACCCCCCGGGTGTTTGATTTCGAGCTGAAAAACCACGGTCAGCTGGCAAGCGATCACGGATGGGCGGATTTCGAACGGGCTGCAAAGACTTCCGGTGCAGGATTTTATTTCCTGAAAGGCAGCCTGGTTCTTCTCGATATGGCCCTCCAGCGGTTTGCAATCGACATGCTTGCAAAGAAAGGGTTCACACCAGTTATTCCCCCCTACATGATCAACCGGTCATCGTACGAGGGTGTAACCGATCTTGGCGATTTTGAAAAGGTCATGTACAAAATCGATGGCGATGATGCCTATCTCATTGCGACAAGCGAGCATCCTATCGGGGCGATGTACCAGGACGAGATCTTTGAAGACAAGGATTTGCCCCTCCGCCTTGCCGGAATCTCTCCCTGTTTCCGGCGTGAGATCGGGGCGCATGGCCTTGACACGAAAGGCCTTTTCAGGGTCCACCAGTTTACCAAAGTCGAGCAGTTTGTGTTCTGCCGGCCTGAAGAATCCTGGCAGTATCTCGAAGAACTTCTGGCAAATGCAGAAGAAATATTCCAGGCACTCGATCTCCCCTACCGGGTCGTCAATATCTGCACCGGGGATATCGGAACGGTCGCTGCCAGGAAATTTGATATCGAAGCCTGGATGCCGCGCGAAAATACCTACAAGGAAGTCGTATCCTGCTCAAACTGTACTTCCTACCAGGCAGTCCGGCTCAACATCAAGGTCCGGGACAAGAGTGATTTTGAGTCCAAGCGGTATATCCACACCCTCAACTCGACTGCCATTGCAACCTCGCGGGTCATGCGGGCAATCCTTGAAAATTACCAGCAGGAAGATGGTTCCGTTGAAATTCCTGCCGTGCTCCGCCCGTACATGAATGATAAGGTCATGCTGTGATGAGCAGGAAACCAGGCGCGGCAGTATTCCGCAAATACTTATGTGCAGGAGACCATCCATAATATAAGGATGTGGTACTATGGGCTACCCCGATCTAGACAGTGACGAATCAATTATCCTGACAACGCCGGATATAAAAGTAAAATCCGTGACGTTCGAGGCAATCCTGACAAGCAAACGCCTCATACTGGTCGATACAAAAAAGCACCTCATTCAACCCCAGATGGTTCCGCTCGGATCGATCCGGGATGTTGAAACCGGTGAGAATGCAATCCGGGATCCGGTTGTTACCCTGTCGCTTGTTACCGGCACCGGCTCCACCCGCCAGATGATCCTTACCTTTTCTTTAAAAGTACGGGGCGAGCGGAAGAGGGAGTGCGAAGAGTGGGTGAAAATCCTTAAGGAACAGGTGGCCATATACCGGAGAACCCACGTCAGTATGCCGGAACCGTCCGGTGGATCCGAACAGAAGACTGCATCCGATGGCTTTTCTCCGGTCACGGGAGTTGCCGGAAGTACGGTCCCGAAAAAGAAGATCGAGTTTGCCCGCCCGATTAACCGAATTATCGACCCGGTATCTCCAGCACCGGTATCCCCCGCTGGTCCCGAAACAGCACCTGCGGGAGCCTCGTCACTTTCCCCGGAGGGAACCTTCTGTTCACGGTGCGGTAACCGTGTTCCCCCGGAATCAACGTTCTGCAACCGGTGCGGCACAAAGGTTGTCCAGATGCCCCCTGCGCCCGTAACCCCGGCAAGGCCGGTCGAGCAGGTCAGGGTTCACGATCCCATGACCGGGCCTTCCCCGAAATATTCCCTGGGATCAACCGGCAGCAAACCGGAACAGAAAGAACGCCCCATTGAAGCAGTGATTCATTCCATCGAACCCCTCATCGAAGATTCCGTGCCCCGCGCCCGGGAGCCGGCGCCGCTGGTCACACGGCAGGCCCCGGCCCCGCAACCCGGTGAAGCTGAACCGGCAGCAGCCCCGGCTGCAGAATCTTCCGAGAGCAAGGATGCAATCACACCTCTTGTAATTCCGGAATCTTCCGGCTCGAGCATGGAAGAAATCGCAAAAGCGGCACTCTCTGCTATCCGGCAACAGACCGCATCGGATGATTCCGGCAAACCCCCGGCAGCCCCGGCTCCGGTTGCAGCGGAAGTTCCACCTGTCCCCCCCACGCCTCCCTCAATACCGGCGGCACCGGCAAAATCCCCGAAGAAAAAGAAAATCATCACCATTGCCGCGGTTCTTGTGATATTGCTCGTTATAGCGGGAGTTGCGTTCATCTTCATGAACTCCGGCACCGGTCAGCCAGGTCTTTCCGGTGTAACCCCCTCTGTCACGCCAACCACGACCCTTACCACTACGCCGACTCCGACTCCTGCATCAACACCTGTAAAGACCGAAACAACCGTCATTACCGTATCCCCTACTGAAGAACCAGAAATACTGGTGCCTGAGAGCGGGGTATGGGTCCATGTAGCATATCCGGGCACATTTACCGGATCGTACGGAACTCCCGGCAACCAGCAGGAAGTAACTGCAACCGGGGATCAGTTCTACCAGATATGGACCGTGAATGGAACCGTGGCAGTGAACTTCAAGAAAAAGGACGGCTCTGCAGATCTGCTTCTTGCAGAGATCTATAAAAACGGGGAGCTGATTAAGAGCAGCAAGACCACGGTTCCAAAAGGTGTGGTCGAGATGCAGGTTGATCTCAAATCAGAATAAATCCGGTTTTTATTTTTTTCTTATCAATCCAAAACAATAACCTATCCGGATTTTTGCCCGGAAATCCTCATAAATTATCTGATCCTCTTTTGATATTCTTCCTTTTACCCATGAACTTTGTGAAAAATTAATATTTTTGACCTGATTAGTAATTCATTTCCCCGGCTAAAAATAAATCATTATATATATTTTAATCTCCATTCAGATTTATGCCACGCGGACGACCTAAAAACCTGAGCGATTATGAGCAGAGAAAGGTACGAAAAATCCGATCGTTTTTATCGGACCATGAGATCACCCGGTTTGACAAATTTCACGATGCAGCACTGTTAAAAACCGTTCATGTCGATTCATCCGGAAAATTTTTTGTCAGTTATGATTTTTTTAACGAACGCTTACATGAAATTGGGAATCTTGTCATGGATCTCACTCAGAAATAATCGCAGGTCCGTTTCTGCAATATTTTTAAAAAGGGTGGTTTTCGGATCAGAATGAATTATTGTTTTTATAATCGGATCGCGTCATAATTTTTAATTATTTCAACCGGTATTTTCTGATTAAAACAAACCTGATTCATCGGGTTTAAAAAAGGACATTTTCATGTTCCAAATACTCCATTTCCGAAAGGTTGTGGTATGTGAAAAATTGCCGTTACCCAAACTCATTTACTCGCCTTTGATCAACATCGTATAATCTATGGTTCGTTCAAAAATTTTCACCACGCTCCTTTTCGATATGGATAATACCCTCTTTGATCTGGTCGAAGCCCAGATAGCCTCCTGCCATGCGGTCTCCGGCTATTTCGGCAAAAATGACGGGAATGCCCTGTTTGAATATTTTCTCAGGCCTTCCCGGGGATTCGAGGCTCATGAAAATATACTCGATTATATGAACGATCATGATCTGACTCCCGATGACCGGTATCCTGCTGCATGCCGTATTTACGAATCGGAAAAGCTCCGGAATATCGTTGCCTATGCTGGTGTTGCCGACACGCTGGCAACACTCCGCAATGAAGGATACCGGATGGGAATTGTTACCGATGCCCATTCACGGGATGCGACGCGCCGCCTTGAAAAGACCGGTTTACTGGCGTTCTTCGACGGGATGGTTACCTCCGATATGGTACGGGTGAAAAAACCCCGGCCGGAACCTTTTATGTTTGCACTGGAAATGATGCAGGCAGGAACCGGCGAGGCCCTTCTTATCGGTGATAGCCCGCACCGGGATATTGCACCGTGTACTGCTCTGGGTATTCAATCCGTATATGCCCGCTACGGGGACCGGTTTGCATCGACCCGTGACAAGGTTGATACAGGATTTATCATCGATAGTATGGCCGAACTTCCGGAAGTCATTGACCATATTTCAAAAAACAGTACCTGAATCATTACAGATTATGCGCTTTAGTGAATTTATCCGGATTAACCGGTTTTTTATCAGATAATGCGGGTTTTTTTACTAGCTCTACCCAAACAATAAAAAACTGAAAAGGATTAAATAAAAAAATATGTTCGTTCCGACAAAAATTTTTTTTACCAAGGGGGTGGGTGTCCATAAGGATCGTCTTGCTTCATTTGAGCTGGCATTACGAAAAGCCGGCATCGAAAAATGCAACCTTGTCTATGTTTCCAGCATTTTTCCTCCGAATTGCAAGCAGATATCACGCTCCGAGGGTCTCAAGGCACTCCAGCCCGGCGGCATCACGTTCTGCGTGATGGCAAGGAACGACACGAACGAACCGAACCGGCTGGTCTCCACTGCGATTGGTCTGGCGATGCCAAGTGATGCCGAGGAATACGGGTACCTGTCAGAGCATCATGCGTTTGGGGAGACCAAGGACAAGACCGGAGAATATGCCGAGGATCTTGCGGCAACGATGCTTGCGACGACGCTTGGTATCGAGTTCGATGTCAACCTTGCATGGCAGGAACGGGAACAGATCTATAAGGCAAGCGGGAAGATTTTCAAGACAAAAGCAGTCTGCCAGAGTGCCGAGGGAGACAAGAACGGGCTCTGGACAACAACCATTGCAGCTGCTGTATTTTTGTAATTTTAACCCCCTTTTTTTGCCATTGACTGTTAGAGCAGTACCGTTTATCCGGCCATTTTACGGGTTCCGACAGGCAGTACGATCGTACAAGTCCTGCCAGAAAAGCCCGCAAAACGGTTCTTTTGGATCCTGGCAGAAAAAACCTTTAAAAATTGCTTTATTTCTCAAAATTCCCGTGGAAACGATGCCAGATAATGGCCATTCCTGCTCTTATGGCACGGGATTTTTTTCACCCCCACTCTTCTCTGTCCGGCATCAGGAAACCCTGCCGGAACGCGAATACGGGGTTGATTTTTTTTTGTATTCCGGAAAACCGGAATGCGCTGATTACCCGTTAATTACGGCCCTGCTCCCTTTTTTCTTTTACGATAACCCGGATTTTTTCTGCCAGCTCCCGTACTGCAACCCGTGCCGGACTCGCAACGGGAATCTGCGATACCGGGGTTGCCGCAAGATCCGCTGCTTCCACGGCAGGATCATCCGGAATAATGGCCAGGGGTTTTTCTTCGCCGATATCGACAGGTGCGGCTTTTGTTTTATACTGGTTGAAGACCACATGGATCTTTTCTTTCTCCAGACCGAGCTGGGTTGCAATCTCCCGAATCCTCGCAACCGTCCGCAACCCCCGGGCACCGGGATCGCTGACGATTAAGAGCAGATCGGGTTTTCCGATCGTGCCCCTGCTGATATGTTCCATCCCTGCTTCGGTATCGATGACGATGAACCGGTAATCCCGTTCGAGCTGGAGCATGCATTCTGCGAGAAGATCGTTAGCAAAGCAGTAGCAGCCGGTCCCTTCGGGCCTGCCCATGGCAACAAGATCAAAACCTTCCGCTTCGACCAGTGACTGCCGGAACCGGAACCGTACATAATCATGGCGGTTCATGCCGGGTGGGATCCGGCGGCTGAATGCTTCTTCCCGCATGCTCCCGAGCGATTCTTTTACCGTAACTCCAAGTGCTTCGTGGAGGTTCGCATTTGGATCGGCATCAACGGCAAGCACGGGTTTTTCTCCTGCTTCGATAAACGATCGGATCAACAGCGAGCTGACCGTGGTTTTCCCGGTTCCGCCTTTCCCGGAAACCGCTATAGTGAATGTGGGGGTGGTCATGGTATCTCCAGTTTGCCGAAAATCCGCTCAGGCAGATCCTGCACGGATCCTCCGTGAGATTTCGGCTGCTGCTCCCATGATGTCCCGCGATCCCTGCCGGTCGGCAAACCGGATACCGCAGCTCGGGGTTATGAGCGACTGGGCATCAAAGAGCTCCCGGTCCATGCGGGCTGACATCTGGGTGCGGATCGCACAATACTTTTCATAGAGCGAATCGACCGTTTCCGTAGCAAAGATCTTGTGTTCCGCAGGAACGATTCCCCATGCAACAACACCTCCCCGCTCCATGTACGAGATAATGGCATCGGAATACAGGAGGAATTCTTTTGCCGTTGCATAGGCATCGAACGATATGACCGACGGGTTGAGGTTCATGACAAATTCCCAGTCAGTATTCGAGCAGCAGTGGACCCCGAGTCCTCCCTGCACAAGCGATGCAATATCCTCCCAGCCGGATCTCACGGTTTCCTTGTCGACCGGTACAACCGATGATCCGAGCGATGCGAGGTACGGCTCGTTGAGAACAACGAGCGTTTCTTTTGCACCAGTCCGTGCCTGCATCTCGTTCTCGCACCACCGGGATTTCAGGGCGATCATCTTTGAGAGTACATCAGCAAGCTGGGTGTCATAGTATATGGGCCGTTTGTTTGCATCGACCACCTGCATCCCGAATGTGACCGGGCCGGTAACCTGGCACTTGAGGACGCTGATATGGGAAAGCGGCCGGGTCATCATCTGGATAAAAGCCGAGGCATAGTCCTGGTGGAGTGCATAGGGTGCGAAATTACCCTCGACATAATCCATATACACCTGTTCCATTGCTGCGGTCTGGTCCTTTGTGCTGTCAAAGAGGAGCCGGTCTTCGCGGATAACCCGGCCCGGCAGCTGTTCGGAATCATTAAAGACGATGCTCTCAAGCTGGCCCCGATCCGGGAGAGTAGGAATATAGGGGAAATCCGGGAATATTTCAAGAACGTTATCGTTTGCCTCTGCCGGGTCCGTATGAGGAAGAGCACCAACGCCGGTTGCACGTGAGTGGGGCGGGGGAATCATTTTTGCCATGGTACTCACCCCTTCCTGATCCGGCACGCATCCAGCATTTTCTGGACCATCGGGAAAAGGGAAAGATCCGTATGGGGGAGGAATGCGCTCGATGTATATTCTTCCATAAACGATGGCTCGGCATTGAGTTCGATATAGGCAATCTTGTAGGCGATATCATCAAGGGTCTTGCGTTTCCGCCGGTTGATCAGGGCGATATTTGCACCCGCGACCGCACCATTGCCGATGTTTTTGATCTGGCCGATCTCAATTTCCGGAATCAGCCCGATGATGGTTGCATTTTTCTTATCGAGATAATTGCCAAATGCCCCGGCAAAATAGATCGTGCTGATCTCATGCCGGGAAACTCCCGCTTCTTTCATAAGGGTAACACAGGCAGCATGGATGGAGGCCTTGCTCATGATCAGGTTCTTGATATCATTCTCGGTAATCACGATATCTTTTCCGATATCGGTCTCGTTTGCCCATGCAATGACATATTCCGGGAAGTGCCCGGTTTTCCGGATCCGCGGGTTTGCGATATCGGTATTGATGCGTCCTGTCCTGTCGATGACGCAGGCAGCGAGCAGTTCAGCCAGCAGATCGATAAGTCCGGACCCGCAGATGCCTTTTGGTTTGATCCGGTTGATGGTGAGACAGGTGGGATCCAGCGTGACGGGATCGATGGTGATTTTCTCGATTGCACCCGGGTTCGCCCGCATGCCGAACAGAACCTCGCCGCCTTCAAGAGCCGGCCCGGCTGCCCCGGCGCAGGAGAACATCCATTCGCTGTTGCCAAGTACGACTTCGAAGTTCGTGCCGATATCGATCAACAGCGAAATTTCTTCCCGTTCTGCCATGCCAAAGGCAAGGATGTCGGCAATAATGTCCCCCCCGATAAAATCACTTACGGCCGGGAAGGCAAAGAGCCCGCAGTTCTGGTTGCAGGCAATCCCTATCCGGCTTGCAGCAACCGAAAGTGCCCGGCGGACGACCGGGACATAGGGTTCGGCAATAATGTAAGCCGGGTCGATACCGAGAAGCATGTGGGTCATGACCGTATTGCCGGCTACAACAACCTCATAGATGTCTTCCCGGTCGATACCGGCTGTATCGGCCGCCTGGGTCAGGGCAGCGTTGATGCTTTCGACTGCAAGCGACTGGAGTTTTACAAGGCCGTTTTTACGGGCATAATTCACCCGTGCAAGGATATCTTCCCCGCAGCTGATCTGCTTGTTATAATTCGAAGCAACGCCCACAACGTTCCCGTCGACCAGGTTCCAGAGGTAGGCAACCACCGTGGTCGAGCCGAGATCGACTGCTGCTCCATAGAGCCGGGGAGCGGTGTTGTTTTCCTGCAGATCAATGAGACGGTATCCTCCGGGGACAAGTGCAATCGTTCCCGTTACCTTCCAGTCAGCATGCCGGAGAAGGGCCGGAATCTCCCGCATCACTTCGAGAGGAACATACATTTTCTCGGCAATCGGGCCGCCGCTTTTCTGGATTCCCCAGAGCAGGCGCGAAAGATCCGGTGACGGGTCGGAAAGAGTCGGCGGCTGGAGTTCGACATAGTATTTCCGTACCGACGGGTGGAACTCTATCTCGCTTTCGAGGCCTTCGATTAATATTTTCTGCTCCTGGATGAGCGTGTTTTCAGGCACGAAAACCTGGAGATCGCCCTGCACGATGGTAACACAGGCAAGGCAGGCACCTTTAGCAAGTTCAGCTTCAGTAAAGAAGCGGGAATATTTCTGCCGGTCAAATTCAGTTTTGCCTGACTGGACATAGACAATGCATTTGCCGCACTTGCCGACACCCCCGCAGACCACATTCATGTTCAGGCCGGCTTTCTGGGCTGCGTCAAGGATCGTGCTCCCCCGGGCGATGTCGATCTTGCGGTAACTCGGGAGGAATGTAACGGTCCGCATTTACTGCTTCCACTCCTCGTGAAGGTATTCGCCAATCTCCGCGGCATCGCGGGGACCCACGAGGACTTTCCAGCCGGTCGCCTCTTCGATCCTCCCCGAGAGGGGCGAAGCATAACCGGGGATGATCAGTTTGCGGTGGGAGACTTCTTCTTCAACAGCAAATTTTTTAATGGAATCCCGCACCAGCGTTTCACTGAGCTTCCCGGCTGCGACGGCGGTCAGGACCGAGAGACCTTCGGTATCGACTATCAGCATAAAGCAGGGGATACGGGACGATTCAAGGTAACCTTCCAGCGTAAAGAATGTCAGGGAGAAGTTCACGGTCATGAGAACCGGGGCATCCTTTCCGGGCGATCCAATACGGTAGAGGCCGGGATTCATCTGGATTGGTTTCTGGGGATCGGTGTAGATATTCTGCCGGAGTGTGAGGGCAGCTTTTGTTGAAGCAGGCGACAGCGGATTGGTAACAATGACCGATGCGTATTTGACGATCCCAAGCGTAAGGGCCGCGTCTTCAAGGCCCGTCACGGTTGTATCAAGGAAGACCGGGTATCCGAGATCCGGGACTGCCCGTGTTATCGCAAGCTGCCGGACTGTGGTTGACCCGATGATGAAATCTCTCAGCGATGCAGGGGCAAGGTCAAGGACAAGATTTTTGACTCCCCCGGCATTGCAGTCTTTTGCAAGACTGACCAGATCATCAAGCGATGAAGAACGGATCACAAGCGGACAGCCATGCTGTTTGGCAAGAGCACACATATCCTTGTAATTTTCCTTCGTGGCTGCATGGATAAGCGGCCGGTACGATCCGCAGTGAACAAGAGCCGCTGTAAGCGCTTCGGTACTCTTTGCCATCAGGATTGGGGGGAGATCCGCATTGTTTTCAACGGTCCCGACTGCTTTTGCAAATAATTCGGCAGACCCGCTGACATTTTCAATCGCGATACCGTTGAACCTGAGATCGGTACCAACCCGGGTAAACGACTCGTCCCGCACCCTTTTTACGACTGCCGCGATTTCCTCTTCAGTCTGGGTATCAAGGACTTTGAAGATGATGCCGGGCGGGTGGTAAAATGTCTTCTCATGGCGGTAGAGGACAAACTCTTCGCCGACAGCAAACGAGCGTTCACCAACACCAACCTTGACAAGCCGTATGGGCGGGCGGGTCGTTGCACCGAGTACCGATTTTGCTTCGTCATCAAGATACGGACAAAGATCAACATCGGCTTTTCCACCGGCAAGTTTCATTGCAAATGTCAGGCAGGTCGGATCCCCGCACTCTTTGCAGTTCTTCTTGGGCAGGAGCTTGTAGATGTCGAGTGCCTTGAGAGCCATGTTACGGCACCCCGGCAGATTTCGCACCGTTCCGGAGACTTGCGAATGCGGCTTTCAGCATCGGGATGGTTTCCGGGTGCCGGACACAGATGATCTCGGAACCGGCAACTGCAGCTGCAAAGCCTGTATAGAATTCCCACTTTATTGCCATCTCATCCTGTCCTTTCTCATCCGCTTCGCGGACTTCCTTGATGGTCAGGGTATCGGCAGAAGAACAGATCATCGGCATCGCAAGATCGGTATCTCCCTTGAGTGCTGAGAACCGGATCCGTTCCATTGCAGAATACGAATATTCAAACCCATACCCGAGTGCGCCGGTATACGGGTCGATCACGATATGATCCCGCTGGACCCCGATCTCTTTTAAGAGGATGTTGAGTTGTTTTGCGAGGTTGATATCGATTGGGGACTGGGCAATGACAGAGTGATTGTAGGCAAGTGCTGCAGCCGCAATACTCCGGTACCGGCTTGCTTCGGCGGTTCCAAGAAGCAACCGCTCGCCCTGTGCAGACTCTCCGCATTTCTGGAAGACCTCGCTGTCAATCTTTGGCTCATTACTGCCCTCGATTATCAGCGGAAGGGATGTTGCAGAGAGCACGGACTCAACTGTTTTCCCAACCGATGCTATATCGGAAAAATTCCTCTGTTTCGTGCTCGTGAGATGAAGCCTGACCATGTCTGCCCCGTAGGTTTTCTCCGCTGCAGTCGCCCACTGGTCGACATGATCACAAAGATCCCCGCAGTATTTCCTGATGAGGGGTGACCAGTACACGGGATAATCACAGATTTCAAATGCAATGAGCGGAGATGGGGTGCCTGAATCCGGTGAAAGAAATGGCAGGGTCGTATCCCGTCCGATCGTGTAGGACACAGAACGGGTTCCGCCCTGGGCTTTTGTCGCACCGAGCGTTACTTCACTAATCGATCCGGTCCAGTCGAAATTGATATCAAATGCCATCGTGCACGCTCACATTAAAGGTTTCATGGAGCGGGCGGGGTGGTGCACGCTTTCCAGGTAAGCGATCAGGTCTTCGATTGTTGCTGCATTGGATTCATCCGCGATCTTGTCGAAGAGATCCGGGTGCCCCCATTCCTCAAGTTTTTTGATAAGGCGGGGCCTGAGTTCCTCCCTGAGCTGTGCAGGCATCCAGACGAGTCGTTCGATCCCACCTTCACCCTGCAGGAATTTGTCCGAGAGGATATAATACTTGGAAATACCGGCAAACCCGGGGGTCTGTGCGCCGCCACCTATCGTTCCGGCAAGAGTTGAGAAGGTCATGCCGGAGGGGGTGATTCCTTTGAATTCACGGTTGACCACCATGATCCCGTTTACTTCCGGAAGCATCAGGGCAATTGCTTCAAAGCACCCGCAGCAGGTCATCGGGTATTCCATGACACTATAGAGGGCACAGCGCTCGATTTCACCATGACTTGCTTTCTTTACAAACCGGTTCACTCCTTCATATTCACCGGTCAGTTCGTTGATGACGGATCCTTTTTCTATTGGCTGGTTGGCCCCTGAGGGAGACATTTCAAACGCAATCTTCCCGTCAAGCCAGCTGATGGCCCCGCAGAGTGCCGGTCGTTCCGGGGTGATTACACAGACATGGTTTGGTGCAAATGTCTGGCAGAGCGTACAGGAATAATAGGTATTGATATCTGCATCCCGCATTCCCTTGATACGGGCATCCCGTTCTTCATAGACGGTTTCGGCTTCTTTTTTTGCGGCAAGGACTTTATCCGGGTCAGTGATCAGGGTGACTGCAACGGCATCAAGCAGCTGGGGAAAATCCATCCGGAATTTGCTTGCAAGAAGTTTTCCGATATGCTCGATCTTTATTCCCTTGGCAACTACTTCTTTTGAGATTCTCACCCAGATGAGATCCCGCTGGGCAACATGCCAGGATCCTTCGCCGTAGTTTACAAAATTGTGGATACGCCGTTCGAGAACAGGTTCGTAATCCTTTTTCATGGTTTTTCCGGCAACATCGATGATGATTGCAAGGGGATTTGCCGATCCCTCTTTCATGGAATCAATTTCAGGACCGATGACGGTGACTTTTCCGTCCTCGATAGCGTCGACCGGTTGCATACGGAGCAGTTCGAAGGCAGGGGATCTCCCCCCGCCAAACTCAACATACATTTCCTCTTTCCGGATACTTTTTCCTTCAAAAGCTGGGGAACATCCCATCGGGATAGGGATTGCCGTTACATTCACCCGGATGCCTTTGAGATCCATGCCGGTCCGGACAACGCTTTCTGGTTTTTCAGCGATCCACTCGCCACCGGTATAGTCATCAAGCGACAGGATGGGAAAACCAAGAACCCGCATGCCGTCGACAAGCGCAATCTCTTCATCGGAAAGACCGGGGAAGACGATAACAATTGCCTTTGCACGTTCGGCAGCGTACGTCAGCAGGCGGTGGATGTCGCCCGGAGTAACGCCCCCGAACATCATGGCAACGCGGGCAATAATATCAACAAAATGGATTCCATAAGCCGGCGTTGATCCGAGCGGAATAAGCCGGTAATCAAGGCCGAGTTTTACACCGGCGCCGGACAAAGACGGGACAACACCACCTGCAAGGAAGGTGAGCATGTATTTTTCCTGCAGTTCCCGGCAGATGGCAGATGCCCGGTCGGCACTTTTCGGTGTCCCGACAATAAGGGCAAGGCCGAGAATACTCCCGTCTACAAGAGAATACCCGAGTTTCCGTATAACGGTGTCGCTGATAAACCCGGTAAAGGGTGCATCATCTTTGCCGTTCGTTGCGGTCCTGTCAGCAAGGATGCATTCGGATGCAACAAGGGGGTTGCTGCCGGTTTTTGCAAAAACATCGAGAGCAGCTTTCTGGTCATGGACCGGAATACCGGTTAACGCATAGGATATGGGAAGGTGGTATGCCGTTTCTTCATACGTGAAGGTATGGGTGATTGAGCTGATGGTCGCCTTGAGACGATCTTCGCCGGTTTTTTTGGCCTGGCTAACGTCGGTCATCGTCTGATTCCCTCTGATAATGCGTTAACAGGTAACCTAGATATACTTTCGTTATATGCCAGTACATATTGCATGCAATGCCGACGGTGCAAAATCATGCAGGACAAAAATATATATCCTGTTTTGCTGATAATCTCTTAATTAAGAGGCTTTAAAATGGGAATCCAGCAATTTAAAAAATTTTTTTGTGCTTTTATTTTACTCATCGCTCTGATTTGGAGTGCCCAGCCGGTTGTTGCACTCAATGATCCGGTCAGTATCCAATACCGCGGGGCCGGAGGCAATTATATCGGGGATGTTGTCATATTCGATGGTAAGAATACTGCAGGCAATGTCACCCTTGTAACAATATCCGGGCCCGATTTACCGGCAGAAGGTGTTCCGGTATACGACCTGAACGGGCAGGAAGGAACAGGTACCCCGGTTGAGGTCAATCCGGATGGTACCTGGAAACTTGTCTGGTACAGCGAGAATACCCGTGGGATTGAAAAGATGCAGACTGCCCGGTACATCTTTACCGCCTGCGATAAAGCGAACCCGGAACTTTGCGGAACTACTTCGGTAATCATGAAAAAACCGGTTTTTTTTATCAATATTTCTCCAAGCGAGGCCCGGTACGATGATTATGTCCTGCTTGTCGGTAATGCAGAAAACGGAATTTCATACGCCCAAATCAATGTGAAGGACAGTTCGGGTGTTCCCGTTCATACGTTCAATGCCCCCGTAAGTTCATCGGGATATTTCAGCTATGGGTTCCATGTCGATATGGAACCGGGTACGTATTCCATAGTTGCAACAAATCCTTCAATGCTGACATCCCTTGAGAAAACCCTCGTGGTCGTATCCGCACAATCCGGGAATATCTCACCAACGGTTGTCCCCGCAACGATGGGGACCGCCAATCCGATTTCCCCGGATGCCGGTTCAATAACGATCAATGCAATTCCCGAAGGATCAACCGTCTATCTTGATTCCGTGATGGCCGGTACCAGCCCGGTAACCCTCGATAATATTTCACCGGGTTCCCATCGCGTAGATATCAAATCTTCCGGGTATATTACCTACTCTGTTGACATCATTGTCGAAACCGGAAAATCTGCATCCCTTTCTCCCACATTATTGAAAAGTATAACTCAGTCTCCCCTTTCTCCTGTCACAATCGGTGCCGGGCTGCTTATTGCCGTGTTTTTCGTATTTGTCCGGATCCGCGGGAAAAAGAAGAACTGATTTTCTTAATTTTTTAATTCAATTTTTACCGGGATAATTTCTCCATAATAACCACGTTATCCCTGCTGTTTTTCATTTCCCAAAGACGTATATCGGATTTCATCCCATAGTATGAGCATATCTGCGGTGAATATCTGTGAGAAAGAATTCTTTTATTATCCGTGTTCCTGATAAACCGGGCTCCCTGCACCGGGCATCCGGAATAATAAAAAAATATTCCGGCAATATCAACCGGCTCCAGTTTGACAAGCGCATCGATCCAAGCACGGTTTTTTTCGAAGTAACTGCATCCGATGATGCCTTTCATCAGATCGCAGCAGAACTCACTGCAATCGGATATCTCCAGACCTCGCTGAAATCGCTGAGTTTTTTAAAATTCTGCGTCTACCTCCCCCACCAGTCCGGTGCCCTGGACGAATTCCTTGAATACACGACCACAGCAGGCGCAAATATTGCGTTCATTGATTTTGATGATAAAGGACGACACCCGGATCGTCTTACGGTCAGCCTGAACCTTGAAGAGAGTTCGATCGTGCAAAAACTCCTGGAGGAACTCAAGTCCCGTTACCGGATGGATATCATCGAGTACGATACCACCGGAAAACATCTGGATGATACGGTATTTTATGTGCGGTATGCCCAGGCAGTCCGCGAGATTATAGGGGAATCCGAAGAAGGATTTCTTCTTTCGTTTCTTGCAGATACAAACCATATCGCCCAGGAACTTATGGATCGGGGCAACAATCCCCACCAGGTTTTCGAGAGCGTGCTTGCGACCGGTCGTACCATGCGGGCAACTGCTGCTGACAGGTTCTACGCGACTATCCAGAAATTCAGAATCAATAGTTCCGTCACATTATTCTGTTTTCAGGTTCCCTGCGGCGGCAGCATATACATCCTTGATGCCCCGGGGGAACGCCTGATGATCGATACCGGGTATGGGATCTACCACCATGAGGTCATGGATATGTTTGCCCGGTATGGTCTTGGCGATGAGAGCGGGATTTCAAAAATCGTCATAACGCATGCCGATGCCGATCATGCCGGGGCAGCCGGTTATTTCCCGGTCCCTGCCCTGATGCACGAAGGAACCCTTGCTATTATTGAAAAGAACAACCGTGCCTACCGTTCGAGAAGCGAACATTCCGTACTGGAAGAGTTCTACACCAAGATGATCAACCTCTTCTCGAAATTCAACATCCCGGAAAAAGTGGAGTGCTTTTCGGAAAACACTGGCGTAAAACGGGGAATTTTTCCGGTTATCGGATCCGTAGCAGTCGGGGGTATCGAACTTGAGGTACTTGAGAGTCTTGGCGGCCATACGTACGGACAGGTTTTCCTGTACTCCCGTGATGCAGGTCTAATCTTTGCTGCTGACAGCGTGATCAACTTTACGAGTCTTACCAAAGAGCGGGCGGATTACAGTTCCCTTGCCGCGTTTCTGGTCACATCGGTCAATGTTGACAGCGACCTTGCCCGGACAGAACGCAAGGCCCTTCTCGAACTTGCCGATGAGACGGACCGGTATCTTGCCCCGACCGGCAGGAGATGCCTTATCTGCGGAGGTCACGGGGCCATATCGGTCCTCAAGGATGGCAAACTCGATGTTGCCGGAGAGACCGAACAATATACGGCATAAAATGACCCGTCGTGGGGTCACAGGATTTCATTTTATGAGAGTAGCTGTCATTCATCCCCGTTCATGTCCAAAAACCGGCTTTTCGTAAGATCCAGATAGTTTGTATCGATATCAATGCCGATAAATCTCCGGCCGTTTTTATACGCGACAAGACCTGATGTCCCGCTTCCGCAAAACGGATCGATGACAAGATCGCCTTCATGGGAACTGGCAAGGATTATCCGCTCCAGAAGTGCCCAGGGTTTCTGGGTCGGGTGGCTTCCAAGTCGTTTTTCCGCTCCTCTGGGGGAGGGAATGCTCCAGACCGATCGCATCTGTTTGCCCGGGCGTTTTAACACATCATTGTCCCATGTTCCGTTCTTGATAAGATCATAATTGAACGTATGTTTTGCAGCCCGGTCTTTCCGGGCCCAGAGCAGGGTTTCATGGCTTGCAGTAAAAAAACGGCCGCTCAGGTTTGGCGGGGCATTCGGTTTGAGCCAGCATATATCGTTGAGCAGATGAAACCCGGATTTCTGGAGGGCATGACCGCAGGCATAGATTGAATGGTACGTGCCGGAGATCCATATGGTGCCTTCCGGTTTGAGCACTCGTTTGCATGCGCTGATCCAGTCTGAATGAAACGTAAAATCTTCCTCGGTTCCAAGGCTTACGTCCCATTCACCCTTATGGACCGGGACCCGTCGCCCGTTCTTGCAGGTAAAGCCCCCGTTCGAGAGATTGTAGGGGGGATCGGCAAAAATAAGATCAACGGAATTTTCCGGGAGCGTTGGCAGGAATTCCCGCAAATCCGCTGCATAAAGTCCGAATGAATCCTTGGAATAATAGGGGTGCATCGTGCCGGTCACCGTTTCGTTTCTATTACGTTAGCCGCCACCTGCTGTTAAATTATGCGACCAGGAACTCCCGGAACATTATCTGTACAAAATGTTCCTGCGAAATTCTCTTTTACTTTGTGATTACATGAGTTGTAGAGAGAGATCATGGAAAATCACCGGGTACAGGAAATGATGCAGCTCATGGCATCGAAGATACGGGCAATCGCCGGCACGATATCCGACGAAGATGTTGACCGGTTCATCAGTGAACTCCTGTCTGCAAAACGGATTTATGTCATGGGTGCGGGACGGTCCGGCCTTGTTGCCAAGGCTTTTGCGATGCGCCTCATGCATCTCGGTCTCCAGGCGTTTGTTGTCGGGGAGACCATTACCCCGGCATTGAATAAAGGCGACGCGATTGTCATTTTCTCAGGGTCGGGCCGCACAAAGACCGTTGCTGATATTGCAGAAACGGCAAAAGATATCGGTGCCCGGATCTGCCTGATAACCTCGAATGCAGATTCACGAATCGGGAAAATTTCCGATTGTATCGTCATCATCGAGCACCAGCGTGACGAGGTCAAGGATGATGCTGCCGAATTCGAAATCCGGCAGATGCTGGGCGAGCACAAATCATTTGCTCCCCTTGGGACTCTTTTTGAAACGGCATCCATGATTTTTTCCGATGCGGTTGTCTCCCGTCTCATGGAAATTACAAAGACGGATGAAAGTGCCCTGAAGAACCGGCATACGAATATCGAGTAATACCGGTAATCGTTAATTAACGTGGTGAAAAAGGAATGAAATTTTCTCCAAGGGTAGAAGGAATAGAGATCTCCGGTATCCGGAAGATCTTCGAATCCGCGGGTCCTGATTCGATCAACCTGGGTCTCGGCCAGCCGGATTTTGACACCCCCCGGCACATCAAAGATGCTGCGATACAGGCAATCCATGATGGAAAGACCGGCTATACTGAAGGTGTCGGTATACCGGAACTCCGCACTGCAATCAGCAGGAAATTCAAAAACGAGAACGGGCTGAACGTCGCACCGGATGAAATGATTGTTACGGCGGGTGCAAGCGAAGCACTTCATATCGTAATGCAGGCTCTTGTCAGCAGCGGAGATATTGTCCTCTGCCCGGATCCCGGATTTGTATCGTACTCGGCTCTCGCCACCCTGGCAGATGGCCGGCCGATCGGGGTTCCCCTGACAAGGGATCTCCATATCGATGTGGAACAGGCCAAGGAACTCATGGACGGTGCCCGGGTGTTTATCCTGAATACCCCGGCAAACCCGACCGGTGCCGTTGAAAGTGAAGAGTCCGTACGGGCTATCGTTGAGTATGCAGCGGATTCTAATGTAACGGTCGTATCCGATGAAGTCTATGAGCATTTCATCTATGGCAAAAACCATGTGAGTGCAGCACGGTTCGGTGAGAATGTTGTCACCATCAACGCGACGAGCAAGACCTACGCCATGACCGGCTGGCGTCTCGGGTATCTCGCTGCACAAAAAGAGATCGTGGGCCAGTGTCTCAAGGTCCACCAGTACTGCCAGGCCTGTGCGACGTCCATATCCCAGTATGCAGCACTTGCTGCATATACCGGGGACCAGAGCGCAGTCAGGGCCATGAGGGATGAGTATCTTGTGCGTCGCGATATCCTTTGCAGCGGCCTTAAGAACCTGGGACTTGATGTTCACGTCCCTGAAGGGGCATTCTATGTTTTTGTCCCGATGGATCCGGGCCTCACCCAAAAAATCATTGAAAGGGGGGTCATTGTTGCACCAGGCCCCGCATTTGGTAAAAATGCTCCCGGGTATACCCGGTTCAGTTATGCAAATTCCCGGGATAACCTGAAACGAGCGCTTGATAGGATCGAGAAAGCAATGATGTGATTACTATGGTTAAGGAATTATTACGCAAATTATCCAATGCCCACGGGGTGTCGGGCAGTGAAGGCAGCGTGTATGCAGTCATAAAAAAAGAGCTCAGGGGCTGCGTGGATGAGATTACCGAAGATCCGATGGGCAATCTCATTGCCGTCAAACGCGGGAACAAGTTCAAGGTCATGCTTGCCGCCCACATGGACGAGATCGGCCTCATGGTCAAATATATCGATGAGAAAGGATTCATCCGGTTTGTGGCGCTCGGGGGCTGGTACGGCCCGACACTCTATAACCAGCGGGTAATCCTGCATACGACAAAAGGCCCGCTTTACGGTGTCATTGGCGGGAAACCACCTCACATGATGGACGAGGATGATCGGAAAAAAGGCGTCAAGGTCGAGGATATGTTCATCGACGTCGGCGCGATTAACCGGGAAGAGATAGAGCATCTTGGTATCGATGTTGGCACGCCCGTCACGATCGATCGTGAGTTCAGGGAACTTGCCAACAGCCGCGTAACCGGTAAGGCTTTCGATAACCGGGCCGGTGTTGCCATGCTCATTAAAACCCTCCAGACGGTAAAGTCCCCCCTGACAATATATGGGGTCTTTACCGTTCAGGAAGAGGTCGGTCTCAAAGGCGCCCGTACAAGTGCCTATACTATCGAGCCGGACTGTGCCATTGCAACCGATGTGACGATTCCCGGCGATCATCCGGGAATCGAGATGAAAGATGCCCCTGTTGAAATGGGAAAGGGCCCGGTCATCACCATTGTCGACAGCAGCGGGCGCGGTCTTATTGCCGACCGGAAAGTCGTAAAATGGCTGACCGAAGCAGCAGATGCCCACAACATTGCCGTACAGCTCGAGGTTGGATCCGGCGGGACGACCGATGCAACCGCAATCCACCTGACCAAGGGTGGTATTCCCAGCACGACCATCAGTCCTCCGACCCGGTACATCCACTCCCCGGTCGAAGTACTTGATTTACGGGATATTGAGGCAGGAGTCGAGGTTCTCGTTGCGGCACTGAAAACAAAACCCGCGCTGTAATTTTCTCCCTTTTCATTTTACAGAAATCCTTTTTGGATCGTTATTATCGGATTTTTTTACAAGAATCAGGATGAACCCGTCTGCTTCCACAACTCCTGCATGGTATAATGCGGAGGTATTGTGTTCCCTGCACAATTTTATCCGGGGCCTACCCAATCACAAAAAAATTATGGGCACGGTTATAGTTCAATCCCTTGTATCGTCGCTAAAAAAGATTGGAACCTTCAGTTCCGCATATGAATATCGATCTGCTGGAATGGAATCTCGATGCCTTCTTCCGTGAACCGTTTGTTGATCCGGCGGTTGATGCAGTCTTTTACTTCATCCGGTGTGTTGTACGCCTTGGACCAGACCCGGATGATGAATTTTAAATCCGATGCACCAAACTCCACGAAAAATACCTGGGGTGCGGGATCGTCAAGCAGGAAGTCCGTATTTTTTATTGCATCGTGTGCAATGTCATAAAGAATTTTTGTTACGTTATCGATGTCCGAGCCATAGGCAACCGAGACCGGGATAGTCATCTTCAGCTTGGGATCCGGCATCGAATAATTGATGATGACGTTGGTTGTGATCTTGTTGTTTGGGATCGTCACGATCTGGTATTCAAGGGTACGGAGCCGGGTGCTGCGGGGACCGATTGCCGCAACATCGCCATAGATGTTATCCACCATTATCCGGTCCCCGACCTTGAAGGGTTTGTCCATCGTGATGAGTGCCCCGCCAAAGAAGTTCGAGATGATATCCTGTGCCGCGAGGGCAAGGGCGATACCGGCGATACCGGCACCGGCAAGGAACGGGGCGATATCCACATTGAACGTGGATAACAGCATCATCAGGGCTGCAAACCAGACAACATACTTGACAACAAGCTCCAGCAGTTCGACCAGCCGGTCGTCAAGGTCGCTGTCCGTATTGTCTGTTATTTTATGCCCGTATATAGCGATGATGTCATGCAGGAACGAGGATACGATCCAGGCCCCGATGACGATATAGAATGCCGTGACATACCGGGGGTCAAGGACCCAGGCAAGGCTTTCGGGCAGGATACTGAAATGGCTGATGGCAAAATAGATCGCGATAACAACAATTGCAAGCTGGACCGGTGTCCCGATTGCTGCGATGATGATGTCATCCAGCCGGGTTTCCGTTTCACCGGCTTTGGATTCCAGCCAGCGCACAACGGTCCGTGCAATCAGTGCAAGTAATACTCCAAAAATAATGGTTACGATGGCGTAAATGTAGTTCATTTCCAAAACATCGATTTCCATGAGGTACCCTTATCTGATTTCGCAGTCTACTCTTATTAGATTGCATGGCAACGGGAAATGAGATAGCAAAAAAACTCCACGATCTGGTAGATTGTGACCTGACTTTTATGCATATATGCGGAACCCATGAAGCCGCCATTGCTCGGACCGGGCTTCGCAGCATACTGCCCGAACAGCTGAAGATTGTCATGGGCCCCGGCTGCCCGGTCTGCATTACCCCCCAGGGAGAGATCGATGCTGCGCTGGACCTCGTGGATAAAGACTGTATCATTGCAACCTACGGTGACCTGCTCCGGGTTCCCGGATCCCGTGGATCCCTCGAATCCTGCGGTGGCGATGTCCGGGTAGTCCAGGGGGTTCACAAGGCAGTCGAGATCGCCCGGCAGACCGATAAGGAAGTAGTTTTTATCTCGGTCGGTTTCGAAACCACCGCCCCGACTGTTGCGGCAACGATTCTCACAAACCCCCCGGAGAATTTTTCCATCCTGTCCTGCCACCGCATCGTCCCGCCTGCCATGAAGTGGCTGCTTGAACAGGGCGAGGCAAACCTCCACGGCTTCATGCTTCCCGGGCATGTCTGCACGGTAATGGGATATGATGAATACGAGCAGTTCCCCGTACCCCAGGTGGTCGCAGGGTTCGAACCCGAAGATATCCTGCTCGGGCTCCTGATGCTCGTGCAGCAGGTAAAGGAAGGAACGCACCGGGTCGACAACGCCTACCCGAGAGCAGTATCCCGTGAAGGCAACGTCAAGGCAAAACAGATCATGTACGAGGTGTTCGAACCTTCGGACGTGGAATGGCGCGGATTCCCGGTCATTCCGGGTTCCGGTCTCCGGCTGAAACGTGAGTTCGAACAGTACGATGCCCAGAAAAAATTCGACATCGTTTTCAAACATGTCAGCAAGCATTCGGCCTGTGTCTGCGACAAAGTCCTGCGCGGACTGGTCCAGCCATCCGATTGCAAACTCTTCGGGAAAGTCTGCACGCCCCGTACCCCGGTCGGTCCCTGCATGGTGAGCCATGAAGGGGCGTGCAAGATCTGGCACCAGTACCAGATCAAAAAAGCCTGATAGACCCCCGGGTCATTTCCATCCTTTGCCTTTATATGGATGGGCGTGAGATTTAGTAAGGTAAAAGCGTGCCCCGGTAGGGTAGTGGACATCCTAGAAGCCTCCGGAGCTTTTGACCCGGGTTCAAGTCCCGGCCGGGGCGTCATCACGGAGGGTTAAATGCCCCCCGTTTGCCGCACATTCTGTTTTAATTGAGACTTGATTGCCTGTTCCTGCGTGTGCGGGCGATTTGTAATTATCTCCCGTGTTCGTTATTGAATTTCTTTTCCCTTGATTGCAGAAACGTGCAGTCCCCGAATGTACCGGCAGCGAGGCGCTATACAGATCAGGACAACGGGCTTGTGCAGCCATGGGAGGGGCGGGTCTTCCTCTATTCGCCGTTCGGGTCCGGGGTCGAGCGGTGGTTTTCGAAGTTATACCAGAAGCGATCCGCAGGCCGGATCACGGACGCGATTGTGTTGTGGAAGTCTGTGACCGGTACCGCTGTATGGAAGACGCTGAAGGCGATATCGTGCCAGGTTTGTTTTCCATCGGCCCGCATCCGGTTTGTTGGGCCGGCTGGAGATGATGGACCAGGGTCGACGTTTTCATCTGCATTGTTCTATGTCGGAGAGAGACCGGACAGGTTCGAGAGGGCGTTTGGGGGGATCGGGGGCGGTATGGAATGTTCCTGGAAAATGAGGATCGAACAATCCGTTTGGGATGTATATGAGAATTGGAATGGGCACTTTCCCAAAAATATCCCAATGTTGTTTCAAGTTTGGGAATTATTTGGGAATGATCGGAAATTTATGAGTGAGCATAATGCGAGCATAACTTTTGCAAAAATGCTCACGATATGAGCGTGAGCATCGTGGCGATTTCTTTCCCCGCTCATGAAGGAGGGCCTCACCGTTATGCAGGGAGTTCCTGTCACTATGCAGGGAGCTTTTCCTGTTATGTTGGGGGCCCTATTTCCGGAAAAGGCAGTTACGGCTCATTCCAGTTTTTGCCGTTGTTTCCACATCGCAAGAAGAGCTCTGCATTCATCCTTCGGAGGATATCTCGGCTTCTTCAGGAGCACATTGTACGCAGAGATCGCTTCAGAATAGGTGATGAGAATGGTATTTTTCGTTCTCGCCAGGATCAGAACAGAAATATCGTAATACGACGGTTTAGGATATCTCCCCATCATCACGGGGATCTCACCGACTTCTTCCGATGTGAGAAATTCAACGAGCAGACCCATCTCCGCGAGCGAGTCAAAGGGGGGATTCAGTAATTCTTCACGCAATAAATCGGTTATTAAAAATTTACAGGGTAATTGGAACACTCTGTGGAGCAGATTACCAAAATTCAGGTCGATTATCGTATTTGTATCAAGTACATAATATTGCTGAGCACTCAATATCCGATTCCCCATCTATTGAACAAAAGGTACTGATGCTCTGGTTTAATAATTCAGCAGCCTTCGATGTGGAAATGATCCCTTCGGCATGGGCACGGAGGACCATGGCTTCCATCATGGCCGGTCTCTCTCCTTTGGAGATATCATCATCGGGCTCTTTCCGGTTCCAGCCCTTCTTCATGAAGAACTTCCGGGTTCCAAGATAATTTTCCGGTGTGATGATACCAAGGTTCATGGCCCGGTGCAACCACGCTCCCATCGAGAGCCCGTATTTCTCTTTGAGGATAAGCAGCTCCTTGATGGAAAACTTATGCCGGGTCTCTTCCAGTTCAAAGAGGACCTTCTCCCGGGGAACAAGGAATGCGCCGGCAAACCGGTGCATTGTCTTCTCCTCATCGAGATCGCCGGTAACTTCGAGAAGGCAGTGCCCGAGTTCGTGTGCGAGGGAGAACCGTTGCCGGGCCCGGGGAAGGTTTTCCTTCACGACAATTACCCTGTGACCGGCGTAATCTGTGAATAATGCGTCGAATTTGGTAATTCCGCTGATGATCCCGATCTTGATGCCTTTGTCTTCCAGCAGGTATGTCAGGTTCTCGATCGGGTCGGTGCCGAGGTCCCATGCGGCCCGGAGATCCCGTGCCGCCGCTTCCGCGTCTTCAAATGAAGAGATGGTCCGCTTGAAACTGTCGGGCATCTCAAAGACCCGAGGCCGCCCGGTCAGGCTCTCAATGTGGAGGTACCGCTCCAGCCATTCCTTAGTTTCAGCGTTGATCTGCTTCTCGTCCCGTTTTAACATCTTTCTGGTCCGGAATGCCATATGGTTCAGCTGGATCTGCTGGTTCTCCGGCCTGAGCAGGGATGCGATGGGGATCTGTAATATTTTGCTTAACTTGATCAGGGATTGTGAATCCGGGACCAGTTTGTTTTTTTCATATCTGTCGACCGTAGTATGCGAAACGCCGATCTTTTCCGCCAAGTCTCGTAAGGATAGTTGGAGAATCTGTCTCCTTAACTTGATGCTCTCTCCCAGGCTCATTCCCTTCACCAAAAATCGGTTAGTTTACAAATCGACTAACTACACTAGTATTTGTAACCCTATATTTATAATCATAGCATTTGTACCAGCGTTGCGTTGTATCCAGGCCCGGCCAGCAACAGCCGGGAGATCCCGAATGTACCGGCAGCGAGGCATTGCACAGCTCAGGATAATGGGCTTGTGCAGCCATGGGAGGGGCGGGTCTTCAATGGCAAACGCATCAGATTTTCTTCAACAATTGGTTGATGGGCATCTGAATACTCCTTCGCGTTCAGGGGGATAAGGATCTGCTCTTCAGAGATAGATATCACCATACGAGGTCCAGTGAACCGGACGATCACCAGATCGTCCGGTTCACATGGTCATTAATCATTTTCCTGATGGGTGAAAATAAACCTCATGTTGTCGTTACCCGAAATTCATAAAAATACCGATAGATGTCCAGCCCCATCCCCCCACGGGTAACTCCAGCATGGCGCTTCTGGCGCTTTTCTGGCTCTTTTACCCAGAACATAATGAACTCCTTTCCCGTGAATGCCTCTTTTCTCAAAAATTCCATTTTTCACAATGTCGGTGAGGTCGGGATGGCCGCAATCTTGGACGGGGTGTTTGCGGTCCCGCTCGGGATCTTCATGGCAGGCCGGACCGATATGAGCCTGGCGTTCATCGGGGCGGCGGTCCTGTTCCTGCCGCTGTTTGTGTTCCTGCCGAAGCTGATCCAGCGGGCGATGAAGGCGGATACGGATGCAGCGATCGAGGCGTTCGGGAAGAACGAGCAGGTCAGGAAAGTTTTCTGGACGTTGTTTGTGGCGATGGCCGGGTTGTTTGTTGCGCAGGTCCTGGACCCGGTGACAGCTCAGCAGGTGGTTGGTATGGGGATGGGGGGATACCCACCCGTTTTCTCATCGGAGAACCTCAAAAATAAGGGTGAATTCCCTTCAGGGAAAATAAGCCCTGTACGGGCTCCTTTTTCCCCTTCCTGCGCCCGGGCCGATACCGGAAAACCCCGCAAAACGCACCGTTTCGTTTCCTGTAAAAAATAAGCCATTATAAGGCCTCGTTTGCCAAAACAAGGCTGAAATACACCTCATATTTTAGCCATTAATGGCCGTTAAATCGTGCCGGTTTTTGCCATGTATTTTACCCCTCCGGAACCTGAAAAACCCTGCCCAAACGCGAATATGAAGGTTTTTTTCTTTCGACGGAGATTTCAAAAATTGGGAAAACGGGGTAAATGACCTGAAAATGCGGTCGTACCCGGATCCTGTCAGAGATAATCTCTCATTTTTCTGACGAGCGCACGCTTCGTTGTTGCCTCGTTCTTCTTTGCTTTCTCAATGGCGGCAATAATATCTTTGATCGGCACTGTCAGTGAATAGCACTTCTGTAGACGGCCTTTCCGGTCGGAGGGGATCTGCCAGCATTTATAGTCAAGAACTTTGAATCGATGACAACTTAAAAAATGAAATTTATTTTGCGGGGGCGAATCTGGAAAAGGGATCTGGAAATCAGTTAAATCGATCAAATTTGTATTAAACTTTAGGTTCTTGACTATAATCCAGCTATGTTCCTCAGGATATTTGATCGCTATGCTGACTTCGGGCTGCCGCAGATCGGTCTCCCGCGCTCGATCTCACGGGGGAGGCCGCTCCCCTGGTGTTTGCGAGGAACACAAGCCCCCTGGGTATTGTCTTCCCCAAACTCTGAGTTGGTTGAGGATAACCCCTTGGTGACATATTTCATGAGATCGTTGCGGATGCTCTGCATGGATTGGTTGGACTGGTGGCCGTGCAACCCTATGTTCATATGAGCTGGCATTGTATCTGGTCGCCCAGAGAGTCTTGATTGAGGTATATATCTCCTTACTTGTATCTGAAAAAAGGACCGTGAGGGTTTCCAAAAAAAAATGCCGCAGCTTGTAACAACCGCACTGCTACGATTTTGCTAGTTCCCGGAGCCGTGCTCCAAGCCAGGGAAGAAAATCCTTTTTCCTGGACATGACTCCCTCACATTTCATCGGCAGTTCTTTGCCGAATATGGTAAGGAGAAGATCCGGGTCCGCTGCCCCATATACCTCGCTTGAATTTTCAAGCACATTGGTAAAGAGTACCAGTGCGATATCGACCCCGGATCGTTCACGGCTCTTTCTGAGCTCTTCATTAATCTCATGACCGCGTTCCCGGTTCCATGAAAATGAAGGCACCATAACCTGGGCGATGATGACCCGTTTCTGCGAGAGTTCGAACTCCTTGGTATCCCGGGAAAGGATCTGATCGAGCGTAAATCCCGAGAGATCCATTCCCTGTTCAAGAAGGGCAATCCCCAGTGCATCAGGATCCACCCCGGATATTCCGGCCAGGTATTTGACAGCCTGCACATCGCGGTGCGTGGTCGTTGACATCCGGAGTGCAAGGGTATCGGACAAGATGCCGGAAAGAAGAACCCCGGCAACTGCCGGGGAGGGGGTGAGCCCGGATTCCAGGAACTTCATTGCGATAATCGTGGAGGTTGCACCGACCGGATCATTCAGGAACCGTATCGGCTTGAGGGTCGTGATCGCCCCGAGACGGTGGTGATCGATGATCTCGATGACATCTGCCTCTTCAATACCGTTTACCGCCTGGGATGCTTCGTTATGGTCGAGGAGGATAACCGATTTACGGACCTCATCGAGCAGGGTGGTCCTTGTCAGGACTCCCGCAAGTGTGCCTTCACCGGTGACAACACAGGCTGCCCGGAACTTCGATCCCGATACAACCTGGCGTGCATGCCCGATCGTATCGGCAAAGGTCAGGACCGGGACATTGGGTTCCATGACTTCCCGTGCCGGGAGGGAGAGATTGATCATCTTCCCGACCCCGAATGCATCGAGGCCCGTTGAAAGAACCGAGACCCCGCGATCGGCTGCCGCTGCTGCAACACGGTCCCCGACCGGGGCTCCTTCGGCAATGATGAGGCAGGCAATCCCGGCAGAGACCAGCGCGAGCTGGGTCGGTTCATCATCCCCGACAACGGCAATATCTTTTTCTGTCATCTTGGAAAGCGTGACATGCAGGGCATCGATTGCGATATAGACCCGGCCTTCGAGTATGGTATGGGACGAGACAATGATACCGGCATCCAGGATGCGGGCGAGTGTCTCGACCGGTATCGGGGTGACTGCAAGTTCTGCAAGGTGCATGGTCTGGATATAGGCCCCGGCAAGGGCATGTTCTCCCACCATCCCGACCGGCTTACCTGCCGCATCGGTTATCACGACATTCCGTATCCCCTCTTTTGCCATCAGTGCCGCAACATCGACGGTAGGGACATCCTGGGGGAGCGCAAAGACCGGCTTGTAGGTAATATCCGAGAGTTTTGGTTCGACTGACGGGATAAATGCCGGCTCCGCAACTCCGAACCGCCGGAGCATGTACCGGGATTCCAGGTTCAGTTCCCCGCACCGGGCCGGGATATACCTCCCCGGTTCAGACCGGTTCTTATATTCAGCATACCCGATGACACTTGCGATGCTGTCGGTATCGGGCTGGCGGTGGCCAAAGAGATAGATCTGGTTCATGGAATCATCCGGGTTTTTATTTATCGTCCTGAATGTATTGGTTGCAGGAATACATAAGATCTGGCTGTTTTTTTGGAAACCGGGAACCCTGTTTTTACCTGCTTTTGGCTGTGAGGTATATGGATCACCGGGCTGTTTTGGAATCCGGAAGTATTGTGTTTCTGTTCAGGAACGCCGGTAACTGCATCTGTTTTTCCATGCGTTCCTTTCGGGATACGGGGGAACTTCCTGTGGTTCTGCCATTCCCGGATGCATGGAGTTTCCGCATATCGGAGGCAGGAGTAAGGAAATATATCCGGCCGGCTTCGCGGATAAGGGATCTGAATGCCGGATCCGGTTTTGGCGAATAGAGGATCACAAGCAGATCATGGCTGATCTCCGTCAGGGTTCCGGCGATGGGAGCGATCATGGTCCGTGCTTCATCGTACAGGGTTGGATCGTGTTCAATGAAAATTACGGTATGCGAAGCCTCTTTGAGAATTGTCAGCATCTGGTGTGCCGTAAACGCCCGTCGTATCTCGAATGTTTTTGTGCTGCCGGAAATCCCGTTTAAGACCCGTGAATAATTCCCGCAGACAAACAGGAAGAGGTACCGCTGGAGCCCGGTGTTTCTGTTGATGGCTTGAGTGATCGCATGCTCCGGTGCGACCACGGCATTGAACCGGCCTGCCTGCAGGCTTACCCCCGGCTGAAGTATGAACTGCATGGTACCGGATCCATGCTGGTTTATGCGGGGATAGCGGGCAGGTATGGGCAGGGTGAAGGTGATGGTGCAGAAAAATCAGAGGACCTGGCTGAGTACCAGGGCAACAAACCCGCAGAAAACAAGAGCCATGACAAGGGCCATGCCATAATCCCGTGCCTGGAATTTCAGTTCCCGCACGACCGTTCTCTTACCGGTACGGTATCCCCGCATATCGATGGTAAGTCCCATGACATTGGACCGGAGGAGTGCATTCGATACAAGCGGGATGACAATGGGGGCGACACTGCGGATCTTCCCGATGAACCCGGTTCCCGGGTTGTATCCCCGGGCAAGCTGTGCTTCATGGATCCGGTTGCCTTCGATCTGGAGCGTGGGGATGAACCGAAGTGCGATGACAAACATCAGGGTATAATCGATAGGCATCTTCAGTTTTTCAAGCGAATGGACCAGATCCCGCGGCTGGGTCGATATCAGGAACAGCTGGAATGTAAAGATCAGTGCAATGAACCGGAAGGTGAGGATCAGGCCGATCTCGATGCCTCCCATGGTGATGGGGACAAGTCCTCCGATGACCGGTATTCCCTCGGGAATGAGGTACCCGATGAGTGCCCCGTTTGGCATGGTTATGAGCGTGATGAGAATGAACACGGCGCTCATGACAATGATCAGCTTGGACTGGTCCAGCAGTTCCTGGTACAGTTTTCCGGCACAGGCGATCGCAAGCAGGGCAATGATCAGGAGTGCGAGAAAGACCAGGTTTGTTGAGATGATGCACATTACGCTGACGACAATGATGAACAGTATTTTGGAAAACGGGTTGAGCCGGTGAAAAAATCCGTCCTTGTGTACGTACTGGAGGATCTCTGCCATTTATACCGCCTCCGGTTCTGAATCCGAAATGATATTCCCTTTTTCCATGGTGATGATCCGGTCCGCACATTGTTGTGCAATCTCCCGGTTGTGGGTGATGACAATGATCGTGTGGCCGGCAAGCTGGAGATCTTTTAGGATTTCCATAACAACCCGGGCTTCGTTCCCGTCAAGACCGGTCGTTGGTTCATCAAGAACAATGATGGACGGGGACATGGCAACGACACTCGCTATGGCAAGGCGCTGCCGTTCCCCCCGTGAAAGCCAGCGGGGATACAGGTCACGGGTATGACGGAGCCCGACTTTGTCCAGTGCCGAATCAATCAGGGCATCGCCGTCAGGAATGCCAAGATTTTTTATGCCGAACTCGACTTCATCCTTTACGGTATCGGCAAAGAACATGTGATCCGGGTTCTGGAACACAAGTCCCACGTCCCGGGCAAGTTCGGTGATGGTGGAGGATCGCGTGTTTTTTCCTTTGATGATCACATCCCCGCCGGTCGGGAAAAGAAGCCGGTTGAAGTGCTTGACCAGCGTTGTCTTCCCGGATCCGTTTTCCCCGACTATTGCAACAAATTCCCCGGCATGAATGGTCAGGCTGATGGAATTGAGGGCAACGACATCGCCGTACGTATGGGTGAGGTTCCTGACCTCAACGACCGGTGCCGCTGCTGGTTTTGCGGGTGTGGCGGTTGCCTGCTGCCGGGTTCTGATGCCGGAAAAATCCGGTATGACGATCGTACGGACCCGTTCATCGGTCATGACCTCGTCCGGATTTCCCATGGCAGTAATCGATCCGGACTCAAGCACCACAAGGGTATCTACGATCTCGCGGAAATGTGCATACTTGTGCTCGGTTATAAGAATCGTTTTTCCCTGTTCCTTGAGCGATTTTAAGATGGCGACAATCCGCCGGGTGGCATGTTCGTCAAGTTCGGATGTCGGTTCATCAAGAATCAGGACATCGTTCCCGAGCGCAAGGGTTGCAGCAAGGGCAACCCGCTGCTTCTGGCCCCCGGACAAGTGGTGCGGCGACCGGTTCTTCAGCTCGGTTAAGTAGGTCGTTGTCATGATGGAAGCGAGCCGGTCTTCAATGACCTGTGCTTCCAGACCCCGGTACTCGAGCGCTGAGAGGATCTCCTCTTCAACGGTCGTAAAGATCATCTGGGCTTCGGGATCATCAAAAACAATGCCGATCGTTTTTGCTAGTTCTGAAAGGGAGGCATATGCGGCCACGTCCTTTCCTTCAAGCGCGACCAGCCCTTCTTTTTTCCCGCCGAATTCATGGTGCAGGATTCCTGCCGCTGCAAGGCACAGGGTAGTTTTCCCGGCCCCTGATGGGCCGGTTACCATGATGCAGCTGCCTTTTGGCACGGCAAGAGACAGCCGGTGAAGCGCATCCTGAGTTGTGTGGGGGTATGTGTAACTGACGTCGTTAAGCTCGATCATTCCTGTCCTCGTACCAGCACCCTGCTTGAGGGGATGTAGAGGATTTGGACGATAATGGCATTAAATACGGCGGTTATAACCACGATCGGTACGAAAACGATCACGAATTCGAACAGGTTGCCGTTGTACTTGGAAAGGATGGTAGCCCCGACAAATGCTATTGCGATTGCAGCAAAGGAAAATCCGCTGGCAAGGGTGGCAATAAAGGTCGTGACGGTCGGAGCAAATTTTGTCCGGTTTTTGAGCGCAGCATAAATTCCGAAGCAGACAAGAGCGCCGATTGGTTCACTGATCAGGTTTGCCGGCGGGAACATCGAGCTCGATATCAGCATGGAGAGCGCTCCTGCCACGATACCGATGCCGAGGGCTTCAAACACTTTGGGGCGGATGAGAATGATCGCAAGACAGTAAAATGCGATGATCATGTTCGGTGTCAGCGGCGTGTGGAGCATCGCCAGGAAATAACGGAGAATCGCACCGATTGCAAGTAAAATACCGACTATGGCTATATCTTTTGACTTCATGTTAAACACCAGGTTTCCAGACTGTGAGATGGATACGGATAACGTTTGACTAAGTTATACCTTGATGTATATATCTGTTCATTCGTGTATTAAAATTAACTTATTCCAAAACGCAATCCTCATTACCCGATGAGCCGGGTTTTCCCGTCCCTGTTCTCACGGTCACGACCGTCATGCGATGAGGGTATAAGAAAGTCATTATACAATCAGGGTGATGAAAACATATCATGAAACTGCTGATCCTGTACTATTCGATGTTCGGTCATGTGCACCGTATGGCAGAAGCCGTTGCGGAAGGTGCCCGCCAGGTTGATGGCGTTGAGGTGATCCTGCGCCGGGTTCCTGAGACCCTCCCGCAGGCTGTGCTCGAAAAAGTCGGGGCAACAGAACCCCGGAAAAAATTTGCCCATGTCCCCATCTGTACCCTGCAGGAACTGGGCGAAGCCGATGCGGTGATATTCGGGACCCCGACCCGGTTTGGGAATATGTGCGGCCAGATGCGCCAGTTCTTCGATGCGACCGGGGGAATCTGGAAAGCCGGCTCGCTCATTGGCAAAGTCGGGAGTGTTTTTACCAGTTCGGCTACACCCCACGGGGGACAGGAATCCACGATCCTGTCCGTCCACATCACGCTCCTTCATCATGGTATGATCATTGCAGGTCTTCCCTACTCGTTTGCCGGCCAGAGCCGGATCGATGAGGTGACCGGATGTTCCCCGTACGGGGCCTCGACCATTGCCGGCAATGACGGGCAGCGCTGGCCAAGCGACAACGAGCTCGACGGGGCCCGGTTCCAGGGGAGGTATGTTGCAGGCATTGCAGCAAAACTGGCCCGGTAATTTTTTTCATGTTCCGGCCGGCCCGGCACCCGAAATCCCTGCCCACCCTGATGTTATTTGCCAGGTGTTCCCGGAAAAACGAGCCCCATATTCGCGTTCCGGCAGCGTTTCTCTCCACCGGATGTAGTGAAACAGCATTCAGAATCGGACCCTGTCCGGAGGCCGTTATCATCCATCCATGGTCATCGTTTCCGCGCGTATTTTTACAAACCGGGCTAAAATTCAGGTTATTTTTCCCGGGGTATGAATCGGGAGGTTTTACAGGGTTTTCCGGGCCGGTGCTCCGGGCACCGGAGGAAAACGGAGCCTGATCTGCCCGTATTTTAGTACGGCTCAGCATGACCTGGTTCCGGGACATTCCCGGGGCCTTCACTTTCACATCCCGCGAACCCTGAGTGGATATCCCAATTTTCCGATTGCTGGAGTACCATGGAGTTTGAACTCAGCCCGGGCATTGCATTCCGGACCGGCACCTTCAGCACCCTGCTCGCACCGGAGGAACTGGTTGTTCCGGCACTCAACCGGTGTGAAACGATACGGAGGTTCATGATCCTTTTCATCAGCGGGATGTCCTCGCAGATCCTTCCACGGCTCACCCCGCTGCTGACCGGCCTGGAGGCCTGCGAGGCTGCAACTGCGGATCAGGTGCATGCACTTCTTGACGGGGCACACCAGTCCATCATTTTTGTCGAGCACGATCCCTCCCTTTACGGGCAGGACTTCCGGCTCTGTGCTGAGACCTGCCGGAGGTTACAGGACCTGGCCGGAAGCGCAGTTGTAATCCTGTATGCCCGGTATCCGGATCCGTCATTCGATTACCTGTGCCGTCATGCAGACCGGGCATTTTATCTTATCACTCCTGACACCTGCGGGGAGCCGGGAACACAGCAGGGCAACCGGCTGCAAAAACATTCCCCGGGTACCGGCCGGAAACCCTGCCAGACCCGGCTGGAGGTCCGGTAATGGGCAGGAGTTTTCTGAGTGTCCGCATGACCGCAAAATCTGTATCCGATCGCTTTGACCGGGTTATTCCCTCCCTCCGTGACGAGGTCTGCGCAGAAGCAGAATCCCTGGTCTCAATGACCCGGCAGCATTCGTACGAAGCATTCTTTGCATTCTCCGATCCCCGCGAGGCGATCATTTTTTCCCTGCTTGTCGAGATGCACAAATCCTGTGAACCCGGAGGAAGCGACAATGTGGATCATTGATTCCTGCTCCCGGCAGGGGGTTGATCTCTGGATGCGGGACGGGGGGGTACAGTGCCAGCATATTGACAGCCCGCAGCAGTTCCTCCTGCACCTGCCGGATCCCAGCCCCCACGAGGAGATGCTGGACGCTCTTGCCGGGCAGTACCCTTTTGAACAATGTACCTTTTCAACAATATCCGGCAGCCTCGCAGGATACCGGATCACGGCCGGCCGCGAAGTGGCAGAGGCAATCGAGCAGCAGAGCGGCTACACGGCGCAGTTGTATAACGTGGATATCCGCCCCGACCAGAAGTACCTTGCAGAACACGACCTTGTTCCCTGCGGGAACGGGCAGGAATCACGGTTCGATCCGGATATCCCCTGCGATCTCCGGCAGATGGAGATTGCCATTGGCAGTAACCCGCACCGGAACCCGGCACTGGAATCCGTGGAGGTGACCTGCGACAGGACCGAACACCTTGCCGGCCCGGAACAGCAGGTTCTCTCGGATCTTCTTGATGTGGTGAATTCGGCAGACCCGGATATCATCCTCTTTCAGGATGCCGATGCATGGATGGCAAAACTTGTCCGGGCTGCAAAAAAGCACGGGCTTGATCTGCCGTTTTCCCGTACCGGGAAATTCCGGAGGCTGGACTCGCGATCCTACTGGAGTTACGGCAGGGTAGAGCACCGCGAAGGAGCCCTGCTCCCGGATGGCCGGATCCTTATCGATACCAGCCAGAGCTTTGTGTACCGTGAAGGCGGCATCAACGGCGTCCTTCTTGCATCCCGTCTTACCGGACTCTCCCCGAATCTTGCATCGCGCTTAACGCCCGGCACACTTGTATCCGGCTATGAAATCTATGAAGCATTCCGGCAGGGAATTGCGGTGCCGTTCCGGAAAAGCGATGCTGAATGCGTGCGGAAACTTACCGCGCTGAAAGCAGCAGATCGCGGCGGGATGATGTTCCAGCCTGATGCCGGGATTTATGCTGATGTCAGCCAGATCGATTTTACCTCCCTGTATCCCTCGATCATCGTTCAGGAAAATCTCTCCCCCGAAACAATCGGGCACATGGAACGATCCGGGTTTTTGGCCGGGGCGCTCAAACCTCTTCTCGGGCTCAGGATCCGGACCAAGCGGGCGAAGAAAACCCGGCCTGGTTACGAGGGGATCGATTCGATCCTCAAGTGGATGCTTGTTACCTGCTTTGGCTATACCGGGTACAAGAATGCGAAATTTGGCAGGATTGAAGTGCATGAAGCAATTACTGCACGCTCCCGCGAAATTCTCATGCAGACAAAGGATATTGCAGAATCAGAAGGCCTCACCGTACTCCACGGGATCGTTGACTGCGTCTGGGTAACGGGGAAGAACCGGATGACATTCCGGGATCGTGTCGAGCGGGAAACAGATCTTCCCTGCGAACAGGAAGATTATGACTGGATTGCCTTCCTGCCCCTTGAAAACGGGCTTGGGGCCTATAACCGGTATTTCGGCCGGCTTTCTGATGGCAGCATCAGGGTCCGGGGAATTGCTGCACGCCGGCATGATACGCCGGAATTTATCCGGCAGATGCAGAAAGCGATGCTCTCCCGCATGGCAGATGAAAAAACACTTGACGGACTGCATGATGCCCGGGATGATGTCGCTGCCATCCGGAGGGAGTACCGTGATCGCCTGCCTGCATCCCCGGTGCAGGATCTCCTTATCTCCCGGCGGATAAGCCGTCTGACCTTCGATCACCGGTGCCTTGAGGGTGCTGCCGTGCAGGCATACCAGCAGGCCGGTCTCACGATTGCCCCGGGAATGAAGATCCGGTACGTGGTGCGGGATGCCCGGCATTATTGTGTCGATACGGAATGGGATGCCGGGGCAATTGATCGTTCCTATTACCGGAACCTCCTTGACAAAGCAGCGGACGAGATCGCGTTTGTGTTCAGGAAGATCCCATCACGACCCGGCTAGAGTACCGGGCGTTCATTGTCCAGCCTCTGATCCGGGTAGCTGCTCTTTTTGACCACTAACTTCATTGCCTTTCTCATCACCTCACCGTATAAGGGTTGATCAGGATGTCATTTTTACCGGGAAGCAGCGAAATCTACAAGGAGGCACTTGCCCTGCACGAGGCGCACCATGGAAAACTTGAGATCCGGTCCAAGGTGCCGCTCAGGAACAAGCACGATCTTTCCCTTGCATATACACCCGGTGTGGCGGAAGCCTGCCGGGCAATTGCCCGGGACCGGAACCTTGCCTACAAGTATACCCTGAAAGCCAACACGATTGCGATTGTCACGGATGGGACTGCCGTTCTTGGCCTTGGCAATATCGGGGCCCATGCGGCGATCCCGGTTATGGAGGGAAAAGCGATCCTTTTCAAGGAGTTTGCCGGTATCGATGCGTTTCCCATCTGTTTTGAAAATCATACGGGGGATTTTATCGATCAGATCAAAAACATCGCCCCGGTCTTTGGCGGCATCAATCTCGAGGATATTGCCGCACCCCGTTGTTTTGAAGTGGAGGATGCCCTGCAGGATATCGGCATCCCGGTCATGCATGACGACCAGCACGGGACGGCCGTTGTTGTTCTTGCTGCTCTGCTGAATGCCTGCCGGGTCACCGGAAAACGGTTTGAGGATCTCAACATTGTCATATGCGGTGCCGGTGCTGCCGGCTATGCTATCACCCGGCTCCTGAAATGTATCGGGTACGAGACGAATGTTTGTACCAAAGTAAACGAGATTATCGTCTGCGATACCCGGGGGACCATCTTCCGCGGGCGGGAAGGATTGTACCACAACAAGTACAAGTTCATCCTTGCAGAAGAGACCAACCGGCCGGCGCTTGCCGGGACCCTCGCTGACGCGATGATGGGAGCGGATGTTTTTATCGGCGTTTCAGCACCCGAAATCGTAACAGAAGATATGGTGCGTTCGATGAACAGGAATGCCATTGTTTTTGCCATGGCAAATCCTGTTCCGGAAATATGGCCTGATGCAGCCAAAAAGGCCGGGGCTGCCGTTGTCGGTACCGGCCGGAGCGACTATCCCAACCAGATTAACAATGTCCTGGGATTCCCCGGGATTTTCCGGGGTGCTCTTGATGCCGCAGCCAGCCGGATTACCGATGAGATGAAGATCGCAGCAGCCCATGCGATTGCGGATTATGTTGCAAAACCCCATCGCGATCACATCCTGCCAAATATTCTCGATAAGGACGTGACCCGGGCCGTAGCACGGGCTGTTGCGCAGGCAGCAGAATTGTCCGGGTGCAGCCGCAGGTTCTAGTCCTTTAGTGCAGTTCATGTTCATATCGCTGGACGGCCTCGCTTCCTTTCATGCAGAAATCCTGGTAAAAAAGCCCGAGATCCGTTGTGATCGGGCAGGTCCTGCAGGTGCAGCCGCAATCTTCAGAGATGCACCGGGAACTTTTTCCCGTAATGCAGTAGACGCTCTCCCCCGACTCCCGGGCACACCGGTTGTAGCTCGGGCATTTCCCGCAGGTGCAGAGCGTTTTTTGTTGTTCCGTAAAACTGCGGCGATCGTGCAGGGTCATCTGCAGGTACTTTTCCATCCAGAGGCTGAAGGCATCCACAGGCTACCCGTACCCGGTAATTTCGTAATCAATCGCAGTCGAATTTTTCGCACATTCTTTCCCATGGACAAGCACTTCATCGATCATTTTCTTAAGAAGGGCCGGGTATACAGCACCCACCATCTCCTGTACCGGCTTGCCGTCACAGAAAAATTTGAAGGTAGGGGTGCTCCGGATACCATACCGCTCTGCCGTCCAGGAATTGATGATCGTGTTGAGCCGGACAAAAAGGATTGATTCCCTGTACTCGGTTGCGTAATTCCGGAAATATGGCTCCATCTGGTGGCAGAATGCACAGGCCGGGGAATAGAACATGACGGCCACCGGCTTGTCGGATCGTTCGACCGTTTGCTCCCAGATCAAATCGCTTGCTTCAACCAGGGGATCGGATACCTGCTGCAATGGATCAGGTTCCGGTTTTTTTTCCTGCTCCGGAGGAGTGTCTGGCATAGTACACCTGATGAGCAGTGATTAGGGGATACGGGAGATAAAGGTTGTTCCTGTTTTTTTAGTACCCGGTTTTTAATCAGTACCGTTTTTTTAGAACCGGGATATTCACGGATTGAAATAATTTTATTTAAATCAGCCAATGATTTTTTCCTCACCCTCTTTATAGTGTGGATAGTAATGGTAGTATAGAAAATATTCTTATTTACGTAATCGTATCCAGCGATCCGACTGACTATGGCGTTCAAAAAAAGGTCTCCCCCGGATATCGACCGGCTGAAACGGGCCGGGGATATCAATGGACTTGTCCAGGCTCTCTCATATCCTGAGCCGGACTGCCGCCAGCTGGCAATACGAACGCTTGCAGAGACCGGCATACCCGTTATACGATATCTCCTCCCGGTTTTTCTCGATACGGACGATGAATACGTGATGGATGGCGCAGGCTCGGTAATACGGGAACTGGGAACACCTGCACTGCGCCCCCTTAAAAAAATCCTTGCCAATAAGGATCCAAAGGTGCGGGCATCTGCTGCAACCGCTCTGGGATTCCTTGGCGAATCTGCCGAAGCCGTATTGGTGCCCGCACTGGACGATCCTTCCTGGGATGTAAAATGCCGTGCAGTACAGTCTTTAAAGAAAACCCGGTGGTCCCCGACTGAAGAACAGGACCGGCAGAATGTCATCTACAATCTGGTTCTCGGGGAGCTGGAAGCCGTTGTCCGGATTAAAAAAACCGCGTTTCCCTATCTTATACCCATGCTTGATGATCCGGACTACCATCTCCAGGTAGAAGCGATCAAGGCACTTGGCCGGATCAAATCCGGAAAAGCCGTTGCGTTCCTGATCAAGACATTGGGAAATGATGAGACGGCAGTCCGGTCTGCCGTGATCGATGCACTGGGGGAAATCGGGGATCCCCGGGCAGTACCGGCCCTGATCCGGGCTATGGCGGACCCTGCCCCGAATGTCCGGGCAGAATCGGTGTTTGCGCTTGAAAAGATCGGCTGGCTCCCAAAAAGTACTGCAGAAAAAATCCGGTACCTGGTTGCAAAGAACCAGTGGGCTGATATCGCCGGGCTTGGTACTTCGGCAATTCCTTCGATCATTGCGGCCCTGACCGATACGCAGACCCATGTCCGTATACGACTGGCCTCTGTCCTTTCGGAAATGGGCACCCCTGCAATCCAGGCCCTCGAGCGGGCCCGGCGGGGATCCAACCGCGAACTGGCCCGGGCAGCGCACGAGGCGCTCTGCCGGATCCGGGATGAACCGGTGGGCAGTCCTGCATCCGGTTCCGATACGGTATCATGGGTGATGGAGGATACACCGGAATCCGAAACGGATGAACCTGATACGCCGTACGACATCCCTGAAAAACCGGAGTCTGCGGAAGAAAAAGTGGCAAGAATTTCCGTTTTGCTTGCAGATCCCGATCCAACAATCCGGGTGACTGCTGTTGAGAACCTCCGGGTGATCGGCAACCCGGCTCTCAAACCCCTTGTCGGTGCGTTAAAGGATACCGACCGGAATGTCCGGGTCGCTGCAGCAGAATCGCTTGGAAGCCTGAACAATCCCCGGGTGGTTCCCTTCCTCCTGCACCTGCTCAGGAAAGATCCGGAAAAAGAGGTCCGGAGAGCTGCTGCCGAATCACTTGGGAAGATACGGGATTCATCAGCCATACCCCCGCTGATAACGGCCTGCAATGATCCCGATCCGCTTGTCCGGGCAGCAGTGGCAACTGCTCTTGGTACTATCGGGACTCCCGCTCTTCCTGCGATCCTCGCACGCACCGGGGACCCGCGGGTCAATGTCAAAAACACGCTCCTTCTTGCACTCGGCGAGATGACGGCACCGGCAGCCGTCAGGCCCCTTATCGAAGCATTCGATGATCCAAATCCCGTCATCAACAAAACCGCCCGCATTGCACTCCTTGCATTTGCCCAGCGTTCCATTCATGTCTTCATGGAAGCATCCCCCCTGTTCATTGCAAAGGGATCCCGGAACGTGCGGCTCGGGCTTCTTGAAACCCTTGCATGGATCGATACCGAACATGCCCTCTGGCTGATACGTGCGATGCGGTTCGATCCGGATGAAGAGATCCGGAACCGGTCCATTGAACTTTTCCGGCTCAGGGAACGCCAATGGCTCAAAAACCATAAAACCGTCTCTCTCTCGCCGACCGAAGAACGGGCCGTGCTCGATTTGATAGCTTCCCTTTCTGCCCATGACCGGGCAGTGCGGGAGGAAGCGGCCGGTAAGCTGATCCTGGTGGGTGCCCCGGCAATTCCCCATCTCCTGTCATCGCTGCCCGGCCAGCGCCGGATGGCCTGGGAACGTATCGATGAGATCATCGGGTCCCTGCGTGAAACCGCTGTGGAAGATCTCATCGAAGCAGTCCAGGATAAATCCCCGCTCATCCGTACAACGGTTGTCCGGCACCTGTCCGAACTTTCCCATGATCGTGCACAGGAGGCCCTTGGCTGGATTTTGTACTCGGAAGAAGATCCGGATATCCGGCGGATTGCCGTAAGAGGACTTGGCAAACCCGGCAATAGTGCCGGTATTTCCCCGCTTGTACATATCCTGAAAAATGATCCGGAAAACAAGAGTGGTGCGATCCTCTCTCTTGCCACGATAGGAAGCCGGACTGCCCTGGATGTCCTTGTCGACTGTCTCGATGACGAGGGGGACGAAATGATACCGCACGTTGCCGGGGCGCTTGGATCCTGCGGGGACGATTGCAACCGTGCCCTTGCAGATGCGCTCCTGCGGGGAGACAGTGAATTCCGATCACGGGTGGCCCGGGTAATGGACCTGGTGAAATGGCAACCCCGCGATACGGAAAGCCTGATCCGGTATTATATCGCAAAAGGCGCCTGGCCTGAGCTGAAAAAGATCGGAGCGCCTGCCCGCGATTTCCTGATCTCCGCTCTCAATAATCCGGATGAATCCACCCGCAGGAATGTTGCCCAGGTGATCGCGTACCTGGGAGATATCACGCTCGCCCCGCTCGTTGCGGCTCTTGCCGATGAAAACCCGCTGGTACGGGAAGGTGCAGCCCGGACGCTCGGGTATCTTGGACGTGCGGCGATCAGCCCTCTTGAAGGGGCGCTGAAAGATCCTTGTGCCGACGTCCGCAGCACCGCAGCAGAATCCCTTGACCGCCTGGAATGGAAACCGCGAAATAACGTCAAGGCTGCGTTGTATTACCGTGCAAAGAAAGACTGGGATGCCCTGGTTGCACGCGGTGCCGAGGTTGTTCCCCTGCTTGTACGGACCCTCAGGGATCCGGATTCCGGGATCCGGGTTGCCGCGGTCAATGCCCTTGGAGCAATCCATGACGAACGTGCTGTCCCCTATCTCATCAGCATGACCGATACGATCGATGATCCGGCTACCCTGCATGCGGTGATCGCAGCGTTTGGCTCCATGCAGGATGAAAAAACCCTTGCGTTCCTGGAACGATCGCTTGCGAACCCGGTATTTTCCTTAAGGAATGCTGCGGCGCAGGCCCTGAAAAAACGGGGCTGGATCCCGTCGTCCGATGCAGGGCTGGCAGCCCTGTACATTGCCGGTGAAGAACCCCGGGAGATTGCCCGGATGGGATCCCGGGCAATTCCCCATCTGCTTGCAATGCTTACGGACGATCAGGTCATGAACCGGCTTGTGATAACCGAATCCTTACTGCTCATGGGGGATGCCGGCAGATCCGCACTGGAACTTGTTATCGGGGAAGGAGATCCCCGGATGCAGGAAATTGCCCGGGAGATCCTTGCCGTCCTGCAAACCCGACAGAACGAGCTGCCCCCGGTTGCAATTGCCCGTACCGGCAATCCTGCCCGGGAATCCGTGCTGGACCTGCACAAAGAAAGACTGTCCCGGATGACGCCCCGGCAGATCCGTGAATCGCTCAGCGATCCGGATGAAAATATCCGGATGGCAGCAGCTGACCTTATCGTCGATCAGGGTGACGAAGCGATCGATCCGCTCATGAATCTCCTCGCAGATCCAAGCGATGCGGTACGGATCGTTGCAATTTATGCACTGGGCAGGTTATCGGCAAAAAAGGCTGTCCCCCTCCTCCTCCCCCTTCTTGGCGATCTCGATGAAGAGGTGCGGATCGCCGTTTCTGCGAGCCTTGGGAAAACAGGCGATCCCTCTGTGATCCCGGATCTCATCCGCTGCTTTTCGGATACGGTTCCTACCGTCCGGACTTCTGCTGCATATGCACTTGCAGCATTTGGATCGGACGCACTTGTTCCTCTTCTTGATGCAGCAGAAGATGAATGGCCCGAGGTCCGGGCTGCGGGTCTTGAAAGTCTTGGTGCCATGAGCGTGAGAATCCCCTTATATCCGTTTATAAAATCTCTTGGCGATCAGAATGAAATGGTCCGGCTGACTGCGATCCGGACCCTTGGCGATCTTGCAAAACAGCCCGGCATCCCGGTCCTCCCGCTCATTGCTGAAATTATTGCTGAAGGCGACCCGCTGTCGCGTACATCGGCCCTTGAGATACTGGCACGGGTCCGGGATTTGCGGGCACTCGATCTGCTCCGCCTGGCAGCAACGGATGAGAGTGAAACCATCCGGTTCCGGGCCCGGGAGATCCTCCGGCTTGCTGAACAGGAAACGCCGGATGAATCTGCTGACGATGCAATCCGGGCAAGAACCGATGAGGAGATCAAATCGCTTATCCAGGATCTTGCACAGGACCGGGACAAGACCCGGGCGTATGCAACAAAAACGCTTCTCCACATGGGAACCCCGGTTGTCAGGCCGCTCCTTGCATCCCTGAACGGTGCGGATCCAGGATTTTCTTCTGCCATTATGAATGTGCTCGAACAGATGGGTGCCTACATAACGGACAATCTTATCGAAGCCCTCCAGGATGAATCAGCCCCGGTACGGCAGGTTGCCATTATCCTGCTTGCAAAGACCGGCACTGCCCGGGCGGATCTTGCCCTGGGCCATGCCCTGTATGCGGAACCGGATCCCCGGCTCAAAAAGACGATAGCCGAAGTGCTGGGGACCATGGGCATGAGCCATGGGGTCAAACCCCTGCTCGATGCACTGTCCGAACCGGATCTTCAGGTTCGCCTGGCCGCGATCCGATCGCTTGGTATCCTGAAAGATGGCGAAGCAGCAGAGCAGCTTGTCGGACAGCTGGGAGATAAGGATAATGATGAGATCAGCTATGCTGCCGGGGAATCGCTCCGGCAGCTGGGCAATGCTGCACGACTGCCCCTCATCCGTGCCCTGTCCCGCGGGGATCATTTCCTCCGTGCAAAATCTGCGGAAATTCTTGCGGATATCGACTGCATTCCCCGGGATCCGACCGAGCAGGCATATTACCTGATCGCCCGGGAACGCTGGTATGACCTGGAGGCAATCGGTACCCCTGCCTTAGTGCCGCTTGCGGAGATCCTGTCCGATCCCCACGACCATCTCCGGCTGGGAGCTGTCAACGCGGTCATAAAGATCGGGGGCGAGGCATCGGTCCCTCCATTGGTCGTTGCCCTCAATGATCCATCGCCGATTGTACAGAAACGGGCAGAGAATGCGCTGCGTGCCCTCGGTACCCCGGCCTTTGAACCGCTTGTCAACGCTCTGTTCCAGGGACAGATCCGGACTCCTGCTGTTGCAGAGCGGATAATCCAGTCGATCACAAATCCTGCCGATTCCCGCAAAGGGCCGGCACCGTAATAAGTACGCCGGAAACGAACGGGCGGGATCCATCCTGTCCGTTCATCATCGTACGGGTTACTGCTCGTCATAGACCCGGGCGTCCCTGACCGGGCATGCCTCCTGGCATCTTCCGCAGAGGTAGCACTCGCGTTTTGGTGCATCCAGGCCCGCGATATTGACCGGGCATGCTTTCTCGCATTTCCTGCACCCGGTACAGTTTTTCGTGCGGGTGACTGCAAACCAGCTCCTGGAATTTGCAAGGGAGAAGATCACCCCGTATGGGCAGAGGAACCGGCAGACCGGGCGATATACGAAAACCGAAATTGCGAGAATTATTGCAAAGACTATGAATCCTGCAGAGATTGTGAGGCTGAAAAAATCATAGATCCCGGTATATTCCATGAGCGTAATGGAGACGAGTCCTGCAATAATTACTCCGATGAAGACGATGAATCGTATGCGTTCCGAAATTGTGGGATTCTGTATCCGGATCTTTTTGCCCGGGAGCCGTGACGCAAGTTCCTGGAGGGTACCAACCGGACAGATATGGCCGCAGAAGGTCCTGCCGTATATGAGTGCGAGACCGATTACGATCAGGATCCCGATCATGGCAGGCGTGAGTGCCGTTGTCCCGGTCAGGAGGGTTATGAAGCCGGTAAATTCAAGGGGCATAAGCGGGGTTAAGAATACAAATCCTGTCAGGGTGCTCAGGGTAAGTATCAGGGGCAACAGCCTGCCCTTCATCTCTCCTTTTTTCCACAGGTATGCGGTTATGCAGGTGCCGGCGATCATAAAGGGGACGGCAAACATCGTCCCGGTTGCAGATTCCCCAAGAAGCAGGTAAACCAGGATCCCGGAAATTCCAAACGAAATAAATGCTGATGTGGCAACGAGTCCTGTCATCGTCTTCAGGTGTATCCCCGTGATGCCCGATCTGAATATCCAGACCAGCACTGCTGCAAACAGTATGAAAAGAATGGTTCCGGCTACAAGGGGACTGACGTGGATAAGATCGAATAAATTGGACGTGCCGGAGTCCGGAACCACAGCGGATACCGGGGAAATATCGGGAACCGTTGTCCCGTCCGGAATAATAACTGCGGATTCCTGGCCTGATACGGAGCTGGTAACCGGAATCGATGCAGCCGGCTGGCTGCCTGCCGTTGAAATTGTTGTCTGGGCAGCCGTACCCGATCCTCCGGTTGCCGAATCGGTCAGGGATGAGGTATAATCGCAACGGGAATTCCCATCCCCGTCAACATACAGGAAACATTTCCCGGGATAGGGACAGCCGCTTTTGCCCCGGGGACATACGGCAGCACAGACCGGCTGGATAAGCGCTGCTGTGCCGAAAATGCCAAAGGGGATAAGACGGAGTATCCTTCGTTTGGTGGCAGTGAGCTGTATCATACGGGTCTGTTATTCTATACGTTCCTTTAAGTATTATAAACTTTACAATTTGCATATTAAGAATAACATTTGGGGGGGGGGGGGGGAGCACGGGAGGGAATGAAAAGGCGAAAAAAACGCGGGGAACCCCGGGTTGGAGTCCCGGGCTTTTTTTCCGGATCAGATGAGAAGCCGGAGTCTTTTTTTT
>Ga0074198_1000305_pt1 | contig 59492 bp, 47 predicted proteins | sample EPASupsiteSAE323_FD_64527 | JGI IMG/M metagenome (GOLD analysis project Ga0074198, IMG submission 64527) | Bioremediated contaminated groundwater from EPA Superfund site, New Mexico - Sample SAE3-23 | ecosystem: Environmental > Aquatic > Deep subsurface > Groundwater > Contaminated ... | reverse complement strand
AAAAGCGCTCTGCCATCCGGCATTCCGCCGGGTGGCTCCCCCCATTAACATACCGGCTCTAAGTTATTAACTCAATGGCTCCGAATTAATTAACCTCGCGGCTCCGCCGCACTGAAATATTCACAGCTTGAGCAAACAGAGATCTATATTGACCTCGAGATGATAGAAGATATATATAACATATTCTCGGAGATAAACCGGTTAAAAATACAATTAGCCGACTTGTCGGCATTGAAGGGCCAATACTCTTCGGTTGTAAACGGGTTGTGCGAGGTGACTATCGAGAATAGTTGGAGTGGGGAATGGATGAGCAAAAAGGCCCTCGAGTTGGGGTTGTTAATCCGGTCATCCCATGTTGCCTATAGAAAGATAAAGGTATTGGAGGCGGAACTGTCCGAGAAATATGGTTTCCTGCACGAATTTCAGAGACCTGAGTTGGATTTGAAGTAAAAGCGGGCTTTTGAGTGATTGATATTGGGGATTTTCTTGCTGAATTTCCGTTGACTAAAATACCAGACATCGCCGTAGCAACTACCGAGAAAATCTCGGCAGTTTTAAAGACCGAATGAACTGAGAGAAAAACAATTATATTCCACCAGGAGATGGGATTGCCCTTCTCCTTTATTTATATCATAGCAATTTTTTATATGGAGATTTTGAACATTAGAAGAAGATTGCCGCGTCGCTATCGCTCCTCGCAAAGACAAGTACGCGATTTTTCGCAGTAATGACAAGATTGATAGCCTTTATCAGATCTATACTGGTGGAAAGGAATTGTTGGCTCATTGTCGTACTCATTTTGAAAAATCTCTTGGTTTATTGGATAATAGTTACAGGGATGCGGAATTGATCTGATTGATAATTGCATTTGCAGTGCAACTATCCATAATAGTTCAGATTTGAGTGAACTAGAGAAGTTAGGAGGCAAACACCATGCCAGGGGATAAAAATTTAATAGAAACTATTATTGCCAAAGGAACTTAAATCACTGTTGTTTCCGGTGGTGATGACAATGATTATATCCAAATTTTAAACCCGTCGAATTCGACGGTCTTAAAAATGCGTTTGGGGCCAACGCATTTACACTGTCATCCTATTGCACCAGCCAGCCATAATCCTGTCTACAATCTACGATATAGTCAACGAACACCGTCTGATCCTTAATTTGATACAGAATTAGATAACTTTTCTCAACAAACATCTTGTGATACTTGTTCATCGGTACAAATTGAGCACTGAGAAAGGGAAACCGTTCCGGCATGGTGGCAAGGGACCGGATAGCGTCCATCAACTCATTCTTGGTTCGGCGGGCAGCTGCAGGGCTTTTCTGGGCCAGAAATCGAACATGGCCTGCCAGCATCTGACGAGCACGATCCGAGACGATCACCTTATACTGAGCCTTCTTTTCCATGTTCCACCTCGTCAATAATGCTGTCCAAATAGCTGTCCAACTCATCCGGGGTCACTCCGTAGCGTCCGGCCAGACGGTCTTCCTCAACGGCCAACAGTTCCTCGCGCAGTTTGAGCATTTTCTCACGGCGGGTAAACACCTCTATATCCATCACCACGAGATCACCCTCGCCGTTTTTGGTAAGATATACAGGTTCACCGGAGGATTTACATAAAGCCGCGATTTCATTGTAATTCTGTCTGATGCTGGCTGACGGTTTAATCTGCATGGCATTAACTCCTTATAGTAATATTCTGATCATATTATATTCAAATAATGCTATAAAGGCAATCGGTCATTCCAATAGATCCTGGAAAAAGCTATTTTAACTACTATAACCAATGGTTTGTAGCAACATTCGGTTTTTTGGGTCTGTGATGAAGATGAGAGCCCTGCCAGTGATATTGATTAATTGGTTGATCTTGAGAAAGACCTGCAGCCTAGCGTTCTGAGAGGCCATTAGAGGTAACATAGGGGTTGTTGACAGGGGCAAGTGTCAACAACCCCGTCCCCTCGACAGCCCCTGGCATTAAATGCAAGAAGTCCCAGCAAAACCACGTAGGCTTATTATAGATAAATTATCACGTGGAGGGATTTATATTGAAGAATAGAATTAAAAAACTGCTTATTGGATTTGTTATAGGATTTTTCATTCTGGTATTGTTGCGGCTAACGTATTTGTTGGTTTATGAACCGTATGAGGTATCACAGGTACAGGAAACTGTTATTAAAAGCCCCTTAAATGAAAATAGCGACTCGTTTGGTAGAATCCATAACATAGCGACCAACACCTTTCAACAGTTGGGGATCACTGCCGGGCAGGCTGGTCAGATTGTCAACACAATTGTTCAAAAATATGAGAAGATCGGCTATATCGATGTCACCAGCACTAATTTTGAACGCGATGAAAAGAAGCTCCGAAATGTCATCAAGAAGTATAACGCCTTGAATCAGTATGAGCAGAATACCGGTCTCACCGGTGATCGCGTCTTGAAATTAGCCATCGGAGTAGAACCGGATAAATTTGACACTGTAGTAAAAGAGGTAAAAACGATTGGCGAGCTGACATCTTTCGATGTCAGTACATATGACAAAACCACCGAATATCATGAGCTGCAGGCCAAAAAAGCCTCATTGGAGACATCGAGAAGTTCCCTGGAAGTGCTCAAACAAAAAGGCGGCAATATCGATGAGTATATCAACTTGGAGAACCGAATTATGGAGGTTGATACCGAACTCCAGTCATTAGGAGTTAACATCGGTGATTACGATAAATCGGGCAATTTATGCACCATTAAGTTCACGATTAGTGAAACTAGGGTAAAAGAAAGAATTCCCGTAATGGTCCAAACCATGAGTGCGTTGGAATGGACCATAATACACTATTTGTTGTTTGTTTTGACGCTATTGCTGGCTTCCCTGGTGGCCCTAATAATAATCAAAATTTATGAAGCATTCAGAGCTTCGGTCAAGCGCAATGTAGATAGGACATTAGATGAATAACATCTAGTTCCATACCGTATAGAGCGTGGTATTGGCCGCCGGCATAGCCAAGGGGTCCGGAACGGCTGCAAACCCGGCGTGATGCTCCAGCCGCCGAAGGTATAACTGCCATTGTTTAGACCGCTGCCGCTATCCAGAATAACATAGTCACCCGCCTGGTAGTCATGGGCATCGGCGGGGGTAATCCCGGTGCCGCCGTTCAGATCATAGGTCATATCAAAGATTCGCAGCGGTACAAAGGTCTTGCCAATGCTGGCCGCATAGGTCTGCGCATAAGAGCCGCTATAGTCTGTAGGTTTGTCGAGGGGACGGGGTTATTGGGGCAAGTGAGATCGTTTCAGATTTTGTGTAAACCTCCATCCAGATGTAGAATAGGAGCATCTGGATGGGGGTTTTGTTAATGGCCAGGATATCACTTCCTAATGTAAGCGGGCATTTGGCGAAAGAGTGAACCCCTTCCGCCTTGACCCCTCCTAAAACAAATTGACAAATACTACATCATTAGATACCGTATAGTAAGAAATATCTGAATATTCCAACGCATCCAAGGAGCTGGTGCATAGAAATTGCGGACATGAAACCAGTGGTTTCATAGTATAGATTTCTAAAGGAGGTAGATTAATGTCTGATGCAAACCTGGCTGCCCAAGCTCCGGCTCCCGATCCTGAGGCCATGCAGGCCTTGCTGGCCAAAATTGCCAAAATCCAAAAGATTCTGGGGATTTTGTCCTATGGGCAGGCCCTCATGGGACTGCTTGTTCTGGTTGCTCCGTTATTACCAGCACTCGCTGGATCCTCTGAATTTGGATTTAGCTTGATGATGCTGGCCCCCTTCTATTTTGGACTTGCCTATGCGGCTAACTTTGCCAAGAAGGATCTTACCTTTGCCAAGGTGGCTTTCCGTAACAGCGCCATTTCCGAACTGGGTCTATTCATAGCTTCCATTTATGTTTACCTGAATACGGGTTCACTCATTATCGGTATTGTCGCCGCAGCTGCTATCGTACTTGGCGGCTTGGCTGCAATGGTGATCTATCAGGCCACCAAAAGCCAATAAAGGATTAGTATTATAAGCTGCCATCAAGCGGCCAGGCCGATGACAGAAGCGAATATCTGTGTTGTTGCATAAAGATCGCTCATGCAGAGAGCGTCTCAATCACAACTGTTTCAACAACTTGATCTTCACTCCTGTCATCGGCCTGTACTGCCTGTTTTTCACATGTCAAGGGGACGGGATTGCCGACACTTCCATTGTGTCGACAATCCCGTCCCCTTGACAACCTTATGAACAAGAATTCTTCACGCAAGTCTTTTGGTATTGTATCTGTCTTCAAGAATAAGATTGCCGCGCTGCGCTCGCAATTATCACGGTTAATAAACCCACCACGATAAACGAAAAGCGTTAGACCATTTTTCGTTTACGTAACATGGATAGGGAAGATTGCCGCGTTGCTGCGCTCCTCGCAATTATCACGGGTATTTAACCCGCCACGATAAACGAAAAGCGTTAGATGACCGGGTAGATTGCCGCTTCGCTAACGCTCCTCGCAATGACAAGTTCGCGAGTTTTCGTAGTAATGACAGGGTGGGTGTCGGGGCGGCAATCTTTATTGTGTCATTGCGAGCGCAGCGCGGCAATCATCCCCCGTTTTCATAAAAATGACAGGGCGATGGCGCTATCGCTCGCAATAACATATCAGCAGCTACCGTATTGTATCGTATTATAAGTCAACTGCGAAAGTTGAGTTAAATAGTATTAGTGAAGTCATTAAGAAATGATATTACCTTTTATCATTGCCCTCCCAATACGGCAGCGATATACTTTCCATCAATTAGACTAAAGATGGAAGTAACATATCATGCTGGATAATGAAAGAGTCAAGGGGATTGGATTTGCGGTGGGGGCCTCTATGCTGTGGGGTATCCTGCCGGTTTACTGGAAGCAGCTGCAGAGTGTTTCATCACTGCAGGTGCTGGGGCACCGGGTGGTGTGGTCACTGGTCTTTTTATTGATACTTCTGGTGATTACCAGTGGCTTGACCGGATTTACAACTGCGGTCAGAGATATCTTCCGACAGCCTCGCAAGGTTTTCTTTATCATTGTGGCGGCCATAATGCTGAACTTTAACTGGGGCCTTTATATCTGGGCGGTCAATGATAATCGTATCATCCAAACCAGCCTGGGATACTATATCAACCCGCTGGTGAGTGTCTTGTTGGGCATGTTGTTCCTGCGGGAGCGTCTTTCCTTCTGGCAGTGGGTGGCCTTCTTCTTGGCTGCTGGTGGTGTGGTTTACCTTACCTTTCAATCCCATGAGTTGCCCTGGGTATCTTTGTCACTGGCCGTAACCTTCGGTTTTTATGGTCTGCTCAAGAAGGTGATCAATATAGGGGCGATAACCGGCCTTACCCTGGAGACCGCGTTTGCCTCGGTCTTCGCTCTGGCCTATCTGTTATATATCAACAGTACCGGGAGCGGAGCGTTTCATCTTAACCTGAGTATTACTACGCTTTTGTTAATGGGGGCTGGGGTGGCTACTGCCACGCCGCTGATCTTGTTCGGAGCCGGAGCGCGGAGGTTGCCGCTGTATACCGTCGGCTTCCTGCAGTATATCAGCCCGACCATAGCCTTGATCCTGGGCGTATTGGTATACCACGAACCCTTCAGCCGGGCTCACCTGTTGTCTTTTGCGGTTATCTGGATCGGGCTTATCGTTTTTTCTTTGGCCAATACCCGGTTATTGTCTAGGAAACAACCGGTAGGGCAGGGCGGGTGATGATTATCCAGCATATAATTATCGAACTCTCGCCAAAACAAATGAGCTATCCGTCCTTGGTATCGGGTAGCTCAATTTTAGTTACATAGTGAGCCCGCTTATGCCCTGGGTTGACCGTTTTCTTTGTTGTACAGCAAGATTAATATGACGAGAATTAGAATCCATACAATGATAAAGTTTGTCTTCTGGTCCTGTGGACAGTTTGGTATAAGCAGCAAGAGTATCTGGAGCAGGGTCAACCAGAAGCAGACCAGGGTAAACAACAAAGAATCTCGGTTTAGCGGCAGCAGCCTGAGTATGTTTTTGGCCAGTTCTTTTACTTGGCCATATGCCTTGTGGTTAACAGCGAAGAGGGCTTTGAATTCGTCTAGAATGGTAGTCCATTTCATCGTCCTTCCTCCTCATACAATATTCAGTTGCCATAGGTTGAAACTGAAAACCAGTTTTGTAGGGAAGGGGAATATACAATAGAAGTAATTCATAAATATGCATACCGAACAACACCTCCAAATATTTTCCAGACACACCCCCATTTAATAATCACCGTTTTTAACGGGCACTTAAGAATCGGGCACCACCACCTTTCTTAGAGGATAATAAAACACAAAAGGGCTCAAACAGCTGTTTCGAGCCCTGGTAAGGTGCGAAAATTATTAAGTATATGCAATGTCAATATGCTATTCTGGGCTCAAATTAATTACCTCTCATAACAGAAATTTCTATTGGTTTAATTATAATATACTATTGCAAAATTATGCAACATATTTATAGACAAAACCCATCAATAGGATATGCTATTTAGACATAGAGTAGCCTGAACTTTTAAGCCGTTATTGTACTGTCTAGAGAAAACAGTTATGGTGGGATTTTCTTCTTTTTACCTACGGCTATCATTTTCGCGATTATATCAGCGTATGTCATACTGATCAGTATTATTAGTGATGATGAGGATGAAAGTGTTGCTGTAAGTCAGCCTTCGTGTTCATCCTCAATACTCCCAGTCCTGGCAGCCTTGTATTTACGATATTCATAGCTGCCCCTGGTGATTTGCGTGTATTCAAGAGACATGGCAACTATTTACAAATAAAATTTTCAGTGATATAATTATTTTCAGCAAATGCTGAAAATATATTATTGGGTGAAAATGCGATGGAAAATGAAAAACAAATGGAAAAAGCTATAATGGAATGTTTTAAGGATATTCCCTTTGTAAAGGTTGATACCCTTAATGATTTCTATTCCTTGCCATTCTACGATCCAGATCTGGTTTTGGAAGTAAGGTACAATAACAATCCCGAAAGATTACTGGTGCTTGAATATAAGAATAATGGACAACCCCGTCTGGCCAGGTCGGCGGTTGATCAATTATTGCGATATGTTCAGAGTGTTCCCCGGGCTTATCCTGTGTTTGTTGCGCCGTATATTTCCCCACGCTCCGCAGAAATCTGCCGCGAACAGGGGGTAGGATACATTGATCTGGCTGGAAACTGCCGTCTGGTTTTTGATAATATATACATTTTCAAAGAGGGCAGAGAGAATCCCTATAATGTAAAAAGGGATCTGCGCTCTCTCTTTTCTCCTAAAGCCGAGAGGATAATTCGAGTACTTTTAAATAATCCCAATAAGAAGTGGAAGACCGAGGAATTGGCTAAGACGGTTCAGGTGAGTCTGGGGCAAGTGTCTAATGTGAAGAAGATGCTGGCTGACAGAGAATTGCTGGACCCAGCGGATTTTCGACTTAATATGCCTCGCCAGTTGTTGGAGGAGTGGAGCTCGGCTTATCGATCTCAACGCAATACGAGGATCGACTGTTATTCATTCGAAAAGGTAAATGAACTGGAATCCAAGATAGCGGATTTATGTGACGATATGAGTATAAGTTACGCTCTAACCGGATTTTCTGCCGCTGCCCGCCGAATTCCTATGGTCAGATATCAACGGGCAACTGTGTATATTGATTATGATGTCGACCGCCTAATAGAAAGCCTGGGAGTAAAGAAAGTTGATAGTGGTGCTAATCTGAGTATCTTGGTGCCTTACGATAGTGGGGTATTTCACGATCTTGAGATCGTTGAAGGTATTAAATTGGTATCGAATATACAGAATTACCTCGATCTAAAAGGAGATCGAGGGCGGGGGGAAGAAGCTGCCTTAGCTTTATTAGAAGGGGTAATTTCAAAGCAATGGTAAAAAGAACGGATTATACAGCTGAAGCTGTTGATGCAGCAAAATCAGTTCTACTGGAACTGGCACATCTTTTAGGAGAATACCGGGAGGACATTGTACTTATTGGTGGATGGGTCCCTGAGTTTTTGCTGCCCGGGGCTCAAGAATCGCATGTGGGCAGTATGGATATTGATTTGGCTTTAAACCATTTAACCCTGGGGGAAGAAGGGTACGAGACTATTGGCAATCTTTTGCGGGAAAGGGGTTACGTCCAGGGACCGCAGCCATTTATTTTTTATCGGACGTTTATGAAGAATGAACGTGAATATGTGGTTCAGGTAGATTTACTTGCAGGTGAATATCAAGGCTCCAGCAAAGGACACCGTACCCAAAGAATTCAGGATATAAACGCTCGTAAAGCCCGGGGCTGTGATTTGGCTTTCAAGATGTTTGAGAGGGTCAAGATTGAAGGCGAATTGCCCAACGGGGCTCTGGATTCTGTCGAGATAAGGGTAGCCTCGATAGTGCCATTCTTTGTTATGAAAGCTATGGCTCTAAATGATCGCTTGAAGGAAAAGGATGCCTGGGATATCTATTATTGTCTGCTCAATTATCCTGATGGATTAGACGCTCTGATAGCAGAATTTAACAGGCTGAAGGATAATGTATTGGTGCAAGAAGGGTTGAATAAATTGGCAAGTAAATTTGCCAGTACCGAACATTTAGGTCCGAGATTTGTAGCCGATTTTGCTGGAGTAGTGCAAGATGAGGAAAGAGAATATTTGATTCGTGATGTCTATGAGCGCATGCACTATTTGTTACAGACGTTGGGTGTTTGCGAATGATCGCCCCTACATCAATATCACAAACATAAACTGGGGACTTTGAAATCGACCGGGCCGGACGGCAACATAACGTTTTTTGCCAAGAGTAATCCCCCATATATCGAAACAAGTTAAAAGACCTACCGGGCATCCCCGCCATTCAATATCCTATATATCAGCTGGCTCAGTTCATTGATGTTATTGCATTTGAAATACTCATCATTGGGCAGGGCGATGGCATATTTGTCCTCCAGCTTCACCAGCAGTTCCAGGCTGGACAGGCTGTCGCCGCCCAGGTCGGCTATGAAATGGGAGTCGTCCCGGATGGCAGCCGGGGGTATCTTCAGGACCTCGGCGAAACACATCCTTATGGCCTGTTTCAGGGAATCCAGTTCAGTGTCCAGGGACAAGGGGACAGGTCCAGCGTCCCATCGCGGTGGGACGCTGGACCTGTCCCCTTGTCCCTCATCCAGTGCGGCGGCGCTTTCTTCCGGATGGCTGATGTCCAGGGGCTTGCAAGGCCATGCGTTTTTCTCCAGCTTTTCTTTCAACTTGACCCGCTGCACCTTCATATTATTGGTCATGGGCAGGGGAGTCGCCGACAGCAGTACCTGGTTCAGCCGCTTGAACACCGGCAGGGAATTGTTGATGCGATGGAGTTCCCCGGTTACCTGGCTTAGTACATCAGTATGGCTGTTGCTGTAGAAAATCAGGGTGATGTCTTCATAGGGGCCGCTGCTTTTCAGCCCTAAGATACAGAGATCATCCACTCCGGGGATGTCATTGAACTGCATCTCCAGTTCATCGGGGTAGACGTTTTCCCCGGATGCGTTGATGATGACCTCCTTAGAGCGGCCTTTAATATACAGGGCGTCGTTTTCGATAGCAGCTATGTCTCCGGTGGCCAGCCAGCCGTCTCCGTCGGCCAACCGGGGGTGATAGACGCCCCGGATGATCTGGGCGGTGTGCATGGAGGCGGATCTTATATAAAGTTCACCGGTGTGTGGGTTGCCTATTCCGGCGACCGGGACGATTCGGTATTCACATTTTCCCAGGGCCCGGCCCACACTGCCGGCCAGTTTCCGGTCAATATCCTCGCGTACCTCAATGGAGGTGATGCCTACTTCCGTCATACCATAGCCGCAGACCAGGTTGTAGCCGATGGCATTGAGCAGTCGGAGGCTTTGGGCCAGGATAGGCCCTCCCCCTGATCCCAGTAGGATGATGTCCTGGCCCAGCAGTTTCTTATGCAGGCGGCTGAAGAGGCGCGAGGTCAGGCCCTGAGCTGAATGAGGGAAACGTCTTTGCCAGGCCAGGCTCAGGCCGCACATGATTTGGAAGAGCAACTGCTTGGTCTTGGAGGTCTGCTTCACTTCTTTAGCGATGGCCCCGGCCAGATTGTTCCACAACAGGGGTATGCCATAGATATGGGTCACCCGGTGGACCTGACAGGTCTGCAGGATGGTGCTGGGGGCGCGGCTCTTCATATAGACGATGGTTTTGCCGGCAACTACGGCGTCCATAAAGGTTACCACGAAGCCGTAGACATGATGGAAGGGCACGAAGGCCAGCAAACGTGCCTCAGTGTCCGGCATGGCCCGGCGGTTTTCCTTAATGGCTTCATACTGGTTGAGAATGCTGTGGCTCATGGCATAGCCGTTATAGGCAAAGACCCGGGCGGCTCCGGTAGTGCCCGAGGTGCACAGGGCCATCTCATCGGCCCAGACCGGCTCCCAGTCGGGCGGTACTTCGGTGTTCTTTTCCCAGAGGTCCTCGGCGGCAATGGTTAATTCTGCGCAGGAGAGGTTCTCATTACGGATGCAGATTACAGCTACAGCGCCGGCCTCAGCTAATAGTTCACTGGTGGCCTGGTCATCCAGCCGAAAATCCAGGAGGACCGGCTTATATCCGGCCATCAGGATGCCCCAGAAGAGGGTCGGCCATTGTGGGCAGTTGTCCAGTTTCAGACCGATAAAACCTTCCGGATAGTGCCCGCCGACCACCTGACGGATGTGGTAAGCCGCTGCCCGGGCCATCCCGGCGTATTCGGCATAGGTTATCTGCTCGATATGCCATTGTTCCAGGTACTCGGCAGCGATGGCATCTTCATGTTTGCCTGCCAGATTGAATATATTGCGGAAAGAGTATTCTTCATGCAGCATCTGGATCGCTTGATCAACATTCATATGGTCATCTCCAAAAACCTGTAATATTGTGGCCGATAGATAATCTGGACAGATTCAACAATGGCCGGGGAAGATTGCCGCGTCGCTAACGCTCCTCGCAATGACAAGAACGCGAGTTTTCATAACAATGACAAGTTCGCGAGTTTTCATAACAATGACAAGTTCGCGAGTTTTCGTAGTAATGACAGGGTGGTGTGTCGGGGCTGCAATCCTTTATTGTGTCATTGCGAGCGCAGCGCGGCAATCTATAATAGCTTGGGACATAAATCTTCCCAGTCTTTATTACAGGCATCCAAGCTGTTTGTCACAACTGCATAAAGAAAGAACAAGATTGCCGCGTCGCTGCGCTCCTCGCAATGACAAGTAGGTTTTCACAGCAATGACATACCGGAAAGTTTACGTTTCTTTGCCGCGCATATTAAGTCTACTGCGGAAGTTGGATTTTTTAATAATTCATCTGTGTTCATCGGCTAAAAATCAGGGGTTATCTAATCTTCATGAAAGCTCCTTTTTATAGGTGCGATATGTCCGGTACGGCCGGCCGCCTACTGCCTGCACCGTTTGCATCATCACCTGGTTCTTTTCCCCGATGACCGAGGCCTCGGCGCGGGTATAGCGTTGGCCTTTGCCGGCGGCGATCAAGCGGTGGAACAAGGCCTCGGCCACCACCTTGCGGCGGAACTCCGGGACCACGAAGAGGACCATGATCCGAGCAGCGGTGATTTTTCTTTTATACCAGAGGAACTTGAGGATGCCCCCGGGCAGCAGCCGGCCGTTCAAGGGCTTAAGGGCCTGGTTGTAGTCCGGCATGGCGATGACAAAGCCCACCGGCCGGTCTCCGGAGCGGGCGATCAGCATGCCGTCCATGGGCATGATCCAGCGCAGCTTTTTGCTCATGAAGAGCAGGTCCTCCCGGGAGGGCGGGAGCAGGTCATCCCAGTCTTCCGGCCAGGACTCGTCGATAACGGTCTTGATGTCGGTGATATCACGTTCCAGCCTGAAAAATCCCACCTTGTCGATACGCACGGCGAATCTTTGCATGGCCTTTTTGATGGTTTCTCCGTACAGATCGGCTGGATAGCGTGCCAGATCGATATGGAAGGCGAAGAAGTCGGCATCCTTCGTAAAGCCGTACCGGTCAAAGAACTCCGGATAGTAGTCGGGGTTATAGGGATTCATGAAGTACGGAGGCCCGTCGAAGCCTTCGATCAGCAGGCCGCGGTAATTGTCATCACCGGTCTTGGAATTGGGCCCCCGCACCAGGTCCATGCCCCGCTCGCGCAGCCACCCGGTGGCCCGGTCGAATAGGGCCTCAGCCGTCGGGTAGTCGTTGACGCACTCGAAAAGGGTGATATAGCCTTCCCGGGTGCCCATGGATTGGTTCAGGGCACTGTCGATGCCCACGCCGATGCGCCCGCGGAGGTTCTTCCCCTCCCGGGCCAGCAGGAGGGTGCTGGGGTTCTGGGGATTCTGCGGTTTATTGAATCCCTTGATAATGGCGCGCTCCAGCAACTGGATGGGGGCCACCCAGTTGGGGTCGTTCTTATAGATGATATCGGCCAGATCGGCAAATTGCCGCAGCTCTTCCGGCCTGGTCACTTCCTTGATCTCCAGCAAGAGTAAAGTTCCTTCCTGTTCATATGCCGGTCCAGCATATAAGCGTTATGGATAAAATGGATCACCGATTTTCCGGCGACAATATCATTTCTCTTAGAATGGCTTGTTTGGCTTCCCAATCCGCCGGATAAGGGGCCAGGAACTTCTCGATATTCGAGCGGTAGGTCTCCCGGTGGTCCAGCACCTCGTTCAGGCAGCAGTTGAGTTCCTGGTATTGGTCGCAGATCTGTCCAACTCCATATTTATTGATGATGGAGAGGGTGCCCAGGTCATTTTTAGTGGCCATCCTGAAACTGATGATCGGGGTCTGTTTGATCAGGCTCTCTATAAAAATACCGGCAGAGGGTCGGATGATCGCGCAATCGGCCATCTCCAGGAACTCGTCGAAGTGGTCGGTATAGGCGAAGGGCAGGACATTGAGCCGGGGATGATGGTTTTTCAACCCACTGATTTTCTGGTATATCTTTTCATCATTGCCGCACATCACCAGGAGGTTCAGAAGCCTTTTGCCATGCTGGTCCAGGTGCTCGATCACTTCCAGCAGCAGGTTGCCGCCCAGACTGCCGCTGGCCAGCAGCACGGTGTCGATATCAGGGCTCACGTGGTATTTGGCCTTGAGCGCAGTGGCGTCCTTGGCTGCAAAGTGCTTCTTTTCGGCCAGAGCTCCGATACACAGACACCGGGCCTGGTTGACCTCGGGATACCGCCGGGCAGCGTCACGGAACATGGTTCTTTTAAGACCTTTAAAGAGAAAGCCGCCGACGGTTTTGAAGAAATAGGCGGTGCGGGCTGGGCGGGGGCTGTCTCCGTAGATGTTTTCATTATAATAAGGTTCCTGGAAATCGAAGCTGCGCACGGCCTGGGCCGTCTCTTCGAAGTAGCATATATGAGTGGCGTAGGGATTGACCAGATCGTAGAATATAGCTATATCGGTGATGAAGATGTATAAAGGTACATTATGACGCCGGCCATAGGTGGCGAGCTGCCGCCCAAAACTGTCGGCGGTGCAGATAAGTATATCCGGGTCGATCTCCTCCAGCCGCTTTTGAAAGTTCCGGGCGTTCATTACCTCGCCCAGAGGAATGAATATCAGATGGGCCAGGAGATTAACCATGAAGTCGGCCAGCTTCATCATATTCTTGCGGAGCAGGTAGTTCCACATATCGGCGAAAAACTTGACATCGGCCTCCTCGCGCATCTCGGAGCCGGCGCCCATGACTATTTCGGTATCATTATCGGCCAGGATCTCTTCCAGTATCCGGGCCGCCCGGAGGTGCCCCAAACCGAAGGTATCATATACGATCAGGATCCTGCGCTGCATCTTGTCACATCCTTTGCTGGTTGCAGTCTGAGATGACGGTTATTTGATCACCTTGATCCGGCTGTTTTCACTGAGGCTCAGGCTGCCGTCCCGGATGACCAGGTTCCCGGGCTGCAGACCCTGGAGTATCTCTACTTGCTGCTGGTTCTTCAGGCCGATCTTGACCGGGCAGGTCTTTGCTTTGCCGGAGTCGGCGATCCTTACCTGGCTTTCTCCGTTGGTGCCGCTGATCAGGGCTTCCCGTGGTATGATGAGGGTCTTATCATGGATGGCATAATTGATCTTCACCTTTACCTCATAACCAGGCTGCAGGGGACCATTGCTGTCCAGGGTAATCACCACCGGGACCCGGCGTTCCAGTACATTGAGGGCGGACAGCTTCTCCTGGGCCTGGGGATAAACCTCTTTGACCCGGCCGGTTAGGGTCTGGCCCTCGCCGCCATAGCTGACCGTGGCCTTCAGGCCCGGCTTTACCTGGACTACCTCATTGCTGAGGATCTCCACGTAGGCTTCCAGACGGTGGGGGGTGCCGATCACCGCCAGAGTGGAGCCCAGCTGGACCAGCTGGCTCTTCTTGACAGGCAGACTTAATATGTAACCGTCGATCGGGCTCTTGACTGTCAGTTGTTCGTATTCCTGCTGCAGACTGCCCTGCTCGTTTTGATAGGCGGCCAGTTGTTTGCTGCCATTGGCGATCCGCGTCTTCAGCAGTTCTACTGACTGCTCGGCCTTTTTCAGGGTGGTAACCGCCACATCATAGTCTGACTTACTAATGGCGTTGGACTCGAACATGGTCTTCGTTTTGGTATAATTGCTGCGGGCATCCTCCAGGTCGAGATTGGCCGACTTCAGGCTGATCTCCGCCTCCCGGACGGCGGCTTCACCCTCGGCGGCGTTCTGGTTGACCTCGGCCAGGTCGGCTTCCAGGGTAAGATCCTGCATCTGCATGATGGTTTCATTGGCCTTGACCTGCTGCCCGTTTTCAACATTTATCGTGAGGATCCTGCCGCTGGAAGGAGCCTGCAGCTGATAGCTCTCATTGGCTCTCGTGTAGCCGCTTTCTTCAATACTCTCCGCAATGGATCCCCGATTGACCGGGGTAACCTCCACCCGGGGCAGGGAACTGTTGTAGAGGTAGCCGGCGCCTCCCAGTATCACCACAAGCACCAGTGCCCAGATGGCCTGCTTTTTTTTCATGCATACGGTTTACATGCCAGGCATGTAAACCTGTCCTCCCTTCATGTTAGAATTACTCTCTATCTTTCAAGACCTCTACCAGATCGAGTTCTTTGACCCGTCTCAAGCCCAGCCAGTTGCCGGCCAGGGCGAAACAGACCGTGACTGCCAGGGATATCAGATAGGTGGCCGGATAGACCACTACCGGCCAGACAAAGGTTTCCGAGCTGATCGCCCGCAGGTACTGGCCACCGATGTATTTGCCGGCCGGCAGCCCGATGATAAGGCCCAGTATGGTGGCCAGCAGTATCTCGTTGAACAGCAGCCGGGAGATGGTTCTGTTGCTCCAGCCGATCACCTTCAGAGAGGCCAGCTCGCGCTTCCGTTCGTTGAAAGCCATTATGGAGTTGTTGTAAACGATAGCGGCACCCATAAAAATAGAGAAGATGATCATGCTCACCGTGAAATAGTTCATGCCGCTCATCAAGCGAATGGCATTGATCATTTGCTTATCCTGGCGCATCACCGAGTTGACACCGGGAACGTCGATGAGTCTCTTTTCCAGGCTGGTCAGGTCAGGACCGGGGGAGGCTATCATGACCGCATTAATCAGACCGGTGGAGCCCAGGATGCGGTTGGCCTGTTCCAGGCTTACGAAAGAGGTGGCACCGATGTTCTGCAGGCCAATGCCCCGGATTACCAATTTTTCGGAGCGTATGGGCCCGAAGCCGGGTCTGGTCTCCACGATCACCGGGTCGCCTACCTGGAGACCCAAGGCCTTGGCGACCTGGGCGCTGATGAGTATGCCATCAGTCGGTATATAGAGCCGCTGCCGCTCCTCGCCGAACACTGCCCGCAGGTTATGATTGCCCAGGCCGATCAGGGTCTCATTCTTTTCCAAGGCATTGGCGGCAGAGAGGTCGGCGCGTCTGATTATCACCGGCAATTCCAGCAGTGGTTCCAATTCTTTTATCTCCGGCCAGGCCCCCCAGCTGTATACGGTGCTGTTCTTCACGGTGTGGTCGAAGCGGGCTATACAATCATAGGTGTTCTCAACGGTAAAATAGCGGTTCAGCAGGAAATCCCGCGAATCGGTGAAGTAGATGGACACCAGGATCAGTGCGGCGGTCACCGCGATACCCCCGGCAGTGGCGATAAAGCGGCCACGGTTGCGGGAGATGGAGCGCAGGCTCATCTTCCACGAACTGTTGGCATTCGCCCAGAGAAAGGACCATTGTTCGATCAAGGAGCGTTTATTGGCAGCGGGGACCTCGGCATGAAAGGCCTCGGCCGGATTGATGCGGATGATCTCCCAGGAGGCCAGGATGCCGGATATCGCGCCCACTGCGATGGTGATTACAATGACGTTAAGCAGTACCGGCCAGTTGAAGCCGCCCGACGGCAGGGGCATGTCCAGCAGTTGGCCAAAGAGTCCGGCTACGGTACCGGCCAGCGAGCTGCCGGCCAAGCTTCCCAGGATGATGCCGACGATGGAAATGGCCAGGGAATACTCGGTAAACATCAGCATGATGGCGTAGTTTTCATAACCCAGAGCCTTCATGACCCCGATCTGTAGTCGCTGGGACTTGATCAGGCGCCGGAGCAGGACGAACTGCATGGCCATGGCCACCACAAAGAAGCCGGGCGGCATTAGTCTGGCGGCCAGGACCAGGGTATCCACCTGGCTCTGAACATATTTATGGCTGGGCTGGTCCCGGCGCGGGCAACTGGCGGTGAGTCCGTAGGGTTTCAGCAGGCTGCTTATCTTTTCTTTGATAACTCTCTCGTCGCCGCTGGGTGACAGCTTGACCAAGACCTGGTTTATCTCGCCGGGCATACCCAGTATCTGCCGCACCTGGGCATCGGGCATCAGGATGATGACCATGCTGTTCATATCCGGGAATTCCAGGGCGTTCTTGATCTTGTACATGAATTCGGGATTGCGGGCGGTGCCGATGATCTTGAAGGTCAGCTTGCGGCCGTCGATGATTACCGGGAGCGTATCCCCGCATTTCAGTCCCCGGGCCTGGGCATACTGACTGTCGGCCAGGACCTCCAGGTTCGCACCGGCGGAACTGCTGGAGAGGTCGCGTCCGGAAGTCAAGCAGAGACGGTTGATCTGGTTGGCCGGGTCATAGCTGGTCAGCCGGCCGGTATCATACACGCCGCCCTCCCGGGCCACCTTGATATCCTTCTGGATGCGGCCATTGGCATCATCCACCCCGGGGATATCGCGGATCTGGGCAATAATGCCGGCGGGTGCCCGAACCACAGTGAAATAGTAGTCGGCAAAATTGGTATTATGATAATAGCTCTGCTGCGCCTCCACCAGGCGGGTGACTGCGGTGTTCATGCCATAGTAGGCCGCGACTCCGCCCAGCACGATCAGGACCAGGGCCAGAAATTGCCCCAGGGTAGTGCGGATGGTGCGCATTAACTTATGCTGCAAAGCTGTCATACTCGCTATCCTTTCGATAGTTTACGAAGGATGTAAGGACATTAACAAGCACCTTAGTAATTCAATTCAGTAATTCTTAAATCCTTTATTATCTGACATAATATTTCTTATTATGAATGAAGCTTTGGGACTGCGGGGTATGCCGGGGACCCGGGGCGGATATAGGATAAACCGGCAGCGGGCTGGTTAGGTCCTGCTCATGGAAAACCCGATGTGGTATGCTAATGGCGTTGGCAGTTAGCGGCCCATGTCTTTCAGCCCCAGCGAAAAGAGGCGTTTTTATTGAGTAAAAGCTGCGATGTTCTGATCCTTACGGCCCGTTTCGGCAGCGGCCACCGCTCAGCGGCCCAGGCACTCCAGGAATCATTACAGCGGGAAAACCACCAGCTGGCTGTGGAGATAATTGATTTCATCGATATATTTTTGGCGCCCTTTTCCGGGTTCATCTACCGGGTCGATTATCTGTCCTCCAATACGTTTACCGGCCTCTATAATAATGTCTATTATCGCAAGCAGGACCAGGGGGGCGATGTGCTGACCGGGAAAATGGTTAGTTCCTATGTACTGCGCCGGCTGCATAAGTATGTAGCTGCCCGCTCTCCGCGTATCATTATTTCCACCTTTCCGCTCTCCGCCTATTACGTTTCTTTATTGAAAGAAAAGTGCGGGGCCGAGGTCCGGGCCGTGACCTGTATTACCGATATGGTGGTCCAGCCCGAATGGTTCCATCCGGCCACCGATCTGTATTTGACCGCCCATCCCCGCATACGGCGGGCGATGATTGACCGGGGAATAGCGGAAGAGAAGGTGGAGGCCTCCGGCATCCCGATCCGCTCAGACTTCTGGGGGGAGGCGGCGGGGAAAGAGACAGTGCATAAATACGGTATCGATGACGGTCAATTTGTCATCCTCCTGATGGGCGGGGGTAATGGCTATCTGCCGGGAAATCCCTCCCTCTACCGCTGGCTGGGTACCCTGGAGAACAGTCGGGTGCTGGTCTTCACCGCCAATAACCGGAGACTTTACCGCCGGCTCAGCACCAGGGATCTGGGGCAAAATATCCAAGTATTGAGCTTTACCGACGAGGTGGCCCAGCTGATGAAAAGGGCCGACCTCTTGATCAGCAAGGCGGGCGGGGTCACCATAACAGAAGCCCTGGCCTGCAGCTTGCCCATGATAATATATCAGGCGGAACTGGGGCAGGAACTGGAGAATCGGCGCTTTTTACTGGAGAACAATCTGGGACTGGCCGCTGATTCGGAAAGTGAACTCAAGGAGCTTATAAAACAGTTGATGTACGATCCTGCCCTTTATCAGGAAATCAAGGCCAGCCTGGCTGAATATAGTGATCAGGTGCAGCCGGCAACCGTGGGTCGGCGCATCCTGCAGCTCATTGAGGACGGAGAGGTGGTTTAAAGTCTTGAAAAAGAACCTCCGGGATTTAGCTATCCTATTGGTTATCGTGGGGATTACCCTGTGGTTTATGCTGAAGGATGGGCAAACCGCCCAGATTCCGATGGTGATTCAGCATGCCCGCTTGATTTGGGTCCTGCTGGGCCTGGGCAGCATGGCCGGGGTGCTATTGATCGACGGCGGGCTGATTCGTGAACTGTCGAGGATCGTCCCGGTCCGGCCCTCCTGGTCAGAGGCGATCCGCTATGCCATGATCGGCCAGTACTTCAATCTAATCACCCCGTTCTCCTCGGGAAGTCAGCCCGCCATGATCCTGGCTATGACCCTCAAGGGTCGCTTCACCACGGCGGAGTCCACTTCGGTGATTGCCGGCAAGTATGTGTTGTACCAGATTATGGTGACCCTTTATGCCATATTCCTGCTGATAGCCGCCAGCATATCTCTCCCGGGAAAGGCACACAGTGCAGTGCCTTATGCCCTGATCGGGATTTTCCTGCACCTCGCCGTTATTCTGTTCATGTACCTGGCGGTTCGCAATACCAGAACTTTGAACCGGGTGGTGTTCTGGGGCGGCGGCTTATTGAAAAGGATCGGTTTTACGAAGATCGATGACGGTAAGGTTCGTGAATACGCTGATAATCTGGCTATCCACATCCATGAACTGGCAGCGGATAAGGGGGTGATTTTGCGGGCGGGATTTCTGACCTGGCTCCAGATTACACTCTACTTCAGCATCGGCTATCTCGTGTACCGGGCCTTTGGCCTCGCTACTTATTCCTATCTGGAGATCATGGCGGTGCAGGGTCTGCTCTACATGGCGGTGAGCTTTGTTCCCACCCCCGGTAATGCCGGAGCCTCGGAAGGGGCTATTTACTTGCTGTTCGGCATGTTCTTTCCCGCCGCTGTCATTACGGCCTATGTATTGCTGTGGCGCTTTATCGTGTTTTACCTGAGTCTATTGGTGAGCGGCGTTTTTACGCTGTATGATTTTTTCTTTATCAAACCTGTCAAACCGTAATTACCACTCGATCTGTTCCGCCGGGGTAGGATGTGGATTCCTCACCACTTCCACCAGGTTGCCGCTCCTCATCTTGAAAATGCGGTCGGCCATGGCGCCGATGGCGGTGTTGTGGGTCACGATCACTACCGTGCGTTTACCCTCCCGGGCCACCTTTTCCAGCAGGCACAGGATAGTCTTGCCGGTGTTGTCATCCAGGGCGCCGGTGGGCTCGTCACAGAGCAGGATGCTGGGTTTCTTGACGATGGCGCGGGCGATGGAGACCCGCTGCTGTTCGCCGCCGCTCATCTGGGCGGGGAAGTGCTCTATCCGCTGACCTAGGCCCACCTCTTCCAGGACATCCTCTACCCGCAGGGGGTCATCAACCAGTTCGGCGGCCAAGGCTACATTTTCCCCGGCGGTGAGATCAGGGATCAGGTTGTAGAACTGAAAAACAAATCCTACATCGTAGCGCCGGTACATGGTCATGGATTTCTCGCTGGCGCGACTCAATTCACGGTCGCCGAAGAAAATCCGTCCGGAGGTGGGTTGGTCCATGCCGCCCAGCAGGTTTAACAGGGTGCTCTTGCCGGAACCGCTGGGACCGAGGATAACCAGCAATTCTCCATCGTATACTTCGAGAGAGGTATTCTTTAAGGCTTCCACCGTCACCTCGCCCATCTGGTAGTTCTTGCTGACTTCCTCCAGTCGATTGAGGACTTGTCTTTTGGGGGCAGCCCGGACCAGAAGCCCCTGTTTTTCCAAAGCGATGGCGGCGAGGGTGGCCAGATCCTGGCACAGGTGCAGGTCATCATCGTCGAATAACTGGCCGTCTCTTTTGTTGATGAGCTGCAGGCAGCCAATGGTGGTGTTGGAGGTTATCAGGGGGGCGCACAGGATGCTGCGCGTCACGTAGCCGGTCTTCTGATCGAAGCGCGACGACCAGCGAGGGTCGGAGGCCACATCGTAAACGATCTGGGGCAGGCGGTTTTCCACTACCCAGCCGGCCATGCCCTCGCCCTTTTTCAGCTTCATATCGGTCAGGCCGCTTACCTTGGGGCCCCGGGCGATATAGGGGGAGAGATACTCATGGTCCGCATCCACCAGCCACAGGGTGCCGGATTCGGCGTTGACCACCGACATAACCTGGGAAAGCGCAGTATCCAGCGTCTCCTGAATATTGCGGGCGCTGTGAAACAGGTTGGTTATCTGCCATACCTTCTCCAGGTTCTGCAATGAGCTAGCTGTACTCGCCATGAAAAGCAAGACCCCCTCTAATAAAATGCTTAGGCAACTAACAAATGTTGGGAAAAATCTGGCCGACTATTATCCCATTATTTTCGCTGTTACTGGAGAAAATCCTGCAAAATTATTCTCTTAACATGGGGCAACGCTGGCGTTCCCACCGCCAAACCGGCTGACGTTTCTTATTGGCCCCTATGTTGCTGGGAACGCACTTTTTCAGTGGTCGCGAACCATCCTTTTTGTCTTACCACAACTTTTAGGCTACGTCCCCGATCAAGATATAGACTTCGGCTTGCAATATTTCACCGTTTTCCAGCCCGACGTCAAGGATGCTTCGCTTAAACATGGTTCCGACGTTATGAAGATGGTCCAGCTTATCCAGCGCCTTCTGATCGACTTCATATACTTCACCTTTAACCTGCTGATCCTTTTCCGGAACGGCACCCTGCAGTCCACCTATGATATAACTTTTATAGCCGTCGATAACAGCTGGCCCCAGGAGTGTCTGCCCTTGCAGGTAATGTTGATGATAAAAACCGTTGGTCGTTAAACGGCCATAAACAAAAACCCTGGTCATTGATGATCATACTCCTTTTAGTCTTGTTTCTATTCTACCGCAGTCTACCTTAATAATAACCGTCATTGTCCGGAAGCCCAATTAGAACCTGCCGGCCAGGCGATTGCCGTAGCGTTCTTTCAGTCGATGGCGGACCTGCTCCTTGATTTCCTCCATGGTCTCTCGGTGCAGTCGGGACTGGATGTCGGGGAAGGCATGCAAGAGGCGTTTTTGTTCGAAATGCAGCAGATCAATCAGTTCCTTTTGTTTGGCTCTCAGCTCTTCACGCTTGAGCCGGAGATCTGCGTGTAGTTTTTCGTTGGTCTCGGTGATGGCGATAGTACCATCGGCAGCCACGCTGCCGATGGCATCGGAGACCTTGCGGAGGGCGTGGGCTACTTCGTCGATCTCGTGCAAGCGCTGGTTGAACTTGACCACGGTAGCGACGGTGACCATGATGTCAGTCAGGAATATGGCCCCAAATACGAAGAGGATCGGAGCGCTTATCTTATCGGGGATCACTTGCATCACTCTTAAGATGAGCGGATGGATCACATCCACGATCAGCACGCAGGCGGCTCCCCACAGCAGCGAGAAGCGCAGGCAGATGTATCCCCCGATATTGAAGGGTTCATCAGTATAATCCCACCAGCGCTGATGGAAGAACTTCTCCATCAGGAAGCCGGTGACCAGTTCCAGGACCGAAGTCAGCAGGACCGAACCCACGAAGAGTATGGCCAGGTTTTCCCGCAGGGGCAGCAGTATGATCAGCACGGTGAGAACTCCGCAGCCGTAGATGGGGCAGAGCGGACCGTTTAAAAAGCCCCGGTTGACAAAAATACCCTGCTTGGCCCCGGCATAGATCACCTCGGTGCACCAGCCCAGAAAGGCGTATATAAAGAAAAGCCAGATGATTTTCTCCATGATTTACTCCATAGGTTTTTCGTATATCATAATGTAGTTGTGGAGAAAAAGAAATATTGTCTAATTCAATCCCTGGCGGTTCGCGAAGATGGGAGAAAATGATCTGCTCCGGTGGTGAATTTTTTCTCGGGTTAAGGTTGGGGTGATAAAAAAACGACACTAACCGCCAAAAGATCTAAATATACCATGCACAAGGTAGCGTTCACCCATTTAAATATGATAGAATTCGTAGAATAACACTAATTACACTAAAAGATTATATAACGCGGGAATATAAGCGGGCTTTCTATTTCTTCCCCGCCCAGATTCTGCTGCATAAAAAGGGACAGGTTTGACCGTCAAGGTTGCGCGGTGTCAGATTGGATACGGTGGGGACACCCCGCCGGCTTGATATTCAGGAGGTGCATAGATTTGTTGACCAAGGAAACAGTCGTCGATATGGCTGAAAAAGGTCTGGTGATGGTGATTACCGGTAATGGCAAGGGTAAAACCACTTCGGCCTTTGGTCAGGCGTTAAGGGCTTTAGGACAGGGATATAAGGTTTGTATGATTCAATTCATGAAGGGTAGAAAGTATGGGGAGATCATAGCCGCAGAGAAATACCTTCCTGACAATTTCGTGTTTTATCAATACGGATTGGATAGCTTTGTAATGCGGGGTAACCCAGCCCCGATAGATGTGGAACTGGCTCAAAAGGCCTTTGCCACTGCGCAAGAGGTGATCAGGAGCGGCGAATTCCAAATGGTGATCATGGATGAGATCAATGTAGCGGTTGACTACGGGCTGATCCCGGAGCAGGGCCTGCTTGACTTGATCAAAAACAAACCACCATTGGTACACCTGGTATTAACTGGCCGTTATGCGACTCCTGCGGTAAGGGAGCTAGCAGATATGGTAAGTGAGATTACTGAGGTAAAGCATCACTACTACGCCGGTGTCAAAGGACAGGCCGGCATCGAGTACTAGTCCCTTACCCGTTATATGAAGATAGAGATGTTTTCATTTAAGGGGAGGTAATCATTTTTGTTTACAGAGGATCTATTAGATAAATCGAGTCAAATGCGCCGGAGGTGGGAAGACGAGGTCAAGCGGGCAGTGGAAAAGCATGCCGACCAGAAGGACAGTTGGACCACGGTTTCCGACCTGGACATCAAGCGCTTATACGGACCGGAAGATATTAAAGACATGGATTTCGCCAGGGATATCGGTTATCCCGGGCAGTACCCCTATCTGCGGGGCAACCAGGTCACCGGCTACCGGGGCAAATACTGGACTTTCCGGATGTTCTCGGGGATGAGCACCGCGGTGGAGACCAACCTGCGCTGGCATTATCTATTACAGGCCGGTCAGACTGGACTCAGCACCGCCTTCGATTTTCCCACTCTGATGGGTTATGATACCGACTCTCCGCGAGCCAGAGGGGAGTGCGGTAAATGCGGCGTAGCTATCGACACCATAGATGATTTCCAGGATCTCATCAAGGGGATACCGCTGGATAAGATAACCACTTCCATGACCATCAATCCGCCGGCCTCGGTCCTGTGGGCCATGTACATAGCCTCGGCCGAGCTGCAGGGCGTTCCCCTGGACCAGATCGGGGGCACCATCCAGAACGACATGCTGAAGGAGTTCATCGCGCAGAAGACCTTCATGTGTCCGCCCGATCCATCAGTAAAACTGATCAGTGACACTATCGAATTCGGCACCAAATACGTGCCCAAGTGGAACACCATCAGCATCAGCGGCTATCACATCCGGGAAGCCGGTTCAACTGCGGTGCAGGAGCTGGCCTTTACCCTGCGTGACGGCATGGAATACATCGAGGATGCCACCCGGCGCAAGGGCCTGCATGTGGATCAATTTGCCCAGCGCTTATCTTTCTTCTTCAATGCGCATATCGATTTCTTCGAGGAGATCGCTAAACTGCGGGCGGCCCGCCGCATTTGGGCCCGCGCCCTGAAGGAGCGCTACGGGGCTCAGGACCCCCGCTCATTGTGGATGCGCTTCCATACCCAGACAGCCGGATGTTCATTGACTGCCCAGCAGCCTTACAACAACGTGGTCAGGACTGCCATCGAGGCGCTGGCGGCGGTACTGGGCGGCACCCAGTCTCTGCACACCAATTCCCTGGACGAGGTCTTTTGCCTGCCCTCCGATTCGGCGGTGCAGATCGCCATACGGACCCAGCAGATCATCGCCGAGGAGACCGGGGCAGCCAATACGATTGACCCGTTGGCGGGTTCCTATTTCGTAGAGACCCTGACCAACAAGATGGAAGAAGAAGCCTGGGATTACATCCATAAGATCGACGAAATGGGTGGTATGGTCAAGGCTATCGAGCGGGGCTTCCCCCAGATGGAACTGTCCGATGCGGCCTACAAGTACCAGCGGCAGATCGATTCCGGCGAGAAGACCATGGTGGGGATCAACAAGTATGTGGAAGCCGAGGAGCAGACCAGCATACCGATCATCGAGATAGATGATTCCATCGAGGAAGAGCAGCTGCGCCGCCTGGCTGCGGTCAAACGGAGCCGCGACGGCCGCCATGTGGCCGAATGCCTGAAGGACGTGGCCGCGGTCTGCCGCAAGGGCGACAATGTGATGCCCTTCGTTATCGAAGCGGTCAAAGCCCATGCCACGGTACAGGAAGTCTGCGATGTTTATAGAGAGGTCTACGGCGAGTACCGTGACCCGGGTATATATTAGTCGAGTAATGAGGGGAGCTAACTCAGATGTCAAGAAAACTGCGTGTACTTATTGCCAAGCCCGGGCTGGACGGGCATGATCGGGGAGCCAAGGTACTGGCTCGTGCCTTTCGTGATGCGGGATATGAGGTCATCTATACGGGCTGTCACCAGACGCCCGAGCAGATAGCGGCGGTTGCCATTCAGGAGGACGTGGACCTGGTAGGTCTCTCCTGCCTGTCCGGTGCCCACAAGTACTTGTTTCCCCAGGTAACCAAGCTGCTCAAGGACGAAGGCGCTGACGATATCGCGGTGATGGGCGGCGGGATCATCCCCGAGCAGGATCATGCTGCACTCTATGAAGCCGGGATCAAGAGTATCTTCGGACCGGGCACACCGCTGGACACGATTGTGGGCTGGATCAATGAAAATGTTAGACCGAGGGATTAGATAGATGGCAAGTTTAGGAGAAAGAGTCCTGGCGGGAGAAGTCCGAGCTGCTTCTCGCCTGATCAGAAACCTGGAGGATGGGATACCCGATACCGAATTAATAATGAAGGAAATCTTCCTCAAGACCGGCAACTCGCATGTCATCGGCATTACCGGGGCACCGGGGGCCGGCAAGAGTACCCTGACCGATGAACTGATCGCCGCCTTCCGCAGGAAGGACCGCTCGGTCGGTGTGATGGCGGTCGATCCCAGCAGCCCGTTTACCGGCGGTGCCATTCTGGGTGACCGCATCCGCATGATGCGTCATGCCGAGGACAAGAAGGTATTCGTGCGCAGCATGGCCAGCCGCGGCAACATGGGCGGCCTGTCCAAGGCAGTGGGCGAGAGCATCCACGTGATGGATGTACTGGGGCAGGAGGTCATCCTGGTGGAGACCTGCGGGGTCGGCCAGCAGGAGGTAGACATCATTAATCATGCCCATACCGTTATCGTGGTGCTGGTCCCCGGCATGGGTGACGAGGTGCAGGCACTGAAGGCCGGTCTCATGGAGATCGCTGATATATTTGTCATCAACAAGGCCGATCGGGATGGGGCCGGCAAGCTCTACAAGGAGGTCAAGAGCGTGATCGAGATGTCAGCCCGCGACCGGGACGACGGAGGCTGGACCATACCGGTACTCATGGTGGAGAGCGTATTGGAACCGCATAAATTCGCCGAGAGCGTAGCTGCCCTGGGTGAAAAGATTGAAGAGCACTATCAATACCTGGTGGACCATAACCTGATCGAAGTGCGCATGCGCAATAAAACGGCCGCCGAACTGAATGAGGCCCTGTGGGCGAGCATCATGCAACCGGTATTAAAGGAACTGTCTGCCGAGGGCGAATTCGAGCTGATGGTCGACCAGCTGATGAAGCGGGAGATCGATCCCTATACCCTGGCCCAGGAGGTTGCCGGCCGTTATATGAAAAGGAGAGTTTCCTCCGGTGATTAATCATCCCCTGATCAGTCTGAACAACACAGTTTTTCTCCGGGATGATAAACTGGTCATTCTTGACCGCCGCCGCTTTCCCGGGGAGCTGGTGGAGGTACTCTGTTCCCATTATGAAGATGTGGCCAGAGCTATAGAGGATATGGCGGTGCAGGGCGCCGGCGATATAGCGATAACGGCCGGATATGGACTATTCCTGTCCGCCTGCCAGCTTCCTGCTAACATCCTGTCGCAAACGGAAACAGCGAAGGCTCAGTTGGAACAAGCCAGAAACCGCTTGGCCCAAACCCGGCCTACCGGTTTTCATCTGGCTGCACTTTTAAAACGCCTGATGGATGGCCTGAGCGGCGAGCCAGCTGTTTGGGCCGATCAGATACTTGCCAGCCTTAATAAGATTGTTGAGCAGCAGCAGCTTCGTTCAGAATTAACGGCGCAGTGGGGTGAGACCCTGCTGGAGGATGGCGATACTGTACTCAGTCACTGCTTCCCCGGCGCAGCCCTGCCCTTGATGCTTTATAAGGCCTTGAAGAACGGCAAAGAGGTCAAACTCATCGCCACCGAGACCCGGCCTTATTTACAGGGAGCCCGGCTGACTTCCTGGGTAGCCTCCGAGCTGGGAGTCAATACCACGCTTATCACTGACAACATGGTGGCCCACTGTATGAGCCGGGGCATGATCACCAGTGTGTTCACGGCCGCTGACCGCATCGCCCTGGATGGCACGGTGGCCAACAAGATCGGCACCCTGCAGATCGCCCTGCTGGCACAGCATTATGGGATACCAGTGCATATTCTGGGCTACGGACCGCCCGATAAGAACACCACCGAAGGCAAGGACATCCCCATCGAGATGCGCGACCCCGATGAGGTCCGCAATTTTCACGGCACCCGTATTACCGGCGAGCAGGTAGAGGCCATCTACCCGGCCTTCGACCTGACTCCGCCCCAGCTCATCCGGAGCATCATCACCGACCGTGGTATAATAAAGCCAAATGAGATCAGCACCTACTGGTCATTACCCCGGGCCTAATTTCGCATAGACGCAGATAACGCAGATAAAGCAGATTATATGGATAGACGCAGAAGACTAAATAAGCGTTACTTTTGCAGTTAACTTATATGGCATAACTGCCCTTGCAAGCACACCACCATCGTGTCATTGCCATGAAAACTCACGTATTTGTCATTGTTATGAAAACGGGGGATGATTGCAGCGTTGCGCTCGCAATGACAGAATAAAGAATTGCCGCCCCGACACCCCAACCTGTCATTACTACGAAAACTCGCGAACTTGTCATTGCTATGAAAACTCACGTATTTGTCATTGCGAGGAGCGCAGCGACGCGGCAATCTTCCTCGGTCATCTAACGCTTTTCGTTTATCGTGGCGGGTTAAATACCCATGATAATTGCGAGCGCAGCGAAGCAATCCTAAAGGGCATGGCGGGGGATAGATTGCCGCGCTGCGCTCGCAAAGACATTTCAAAAAGACTGCGTTTAATCAGCATAAGTCTGGGTCCATAGATAAAGAGGAGGAGATTATTATGTCAGACGTATCTAACTTTGATATCAGCCAGACGGTCATGGCCACATTGGAGATCGAAATCATCGAGTACACCAAGGAGCGGGTGGTGGCGGTCATGCCGGTGACGCCCAGGACCCATCAACCCTTCGGCCTCCTGCATGGCGGGGTGTCGGTAGTGATTGCCGAGACGGTCGCCTCGGCCGGCAGCTACCAGTTCATTGACCGTGAGAAACAGCGGGCAGTAGGGTTGGAGATCAACGCTAACCATATTCACAGCGTCAGCCGTGGCATGGTCAAGGCGATCGGGGAGCCTCTCCATGTGGGGAAGAGAACCATTGTCTGGGACATCAAGATCTACAGTGAGGATGACAAGCTGGTCTGCGTCTCCCGCTGCACCATGGCTATTATTGATATTGATAAATAAAATTGGACAAGGGGGCAGGTACCATTGTCCCCTTGTCCCTTGGGATGGTTCTCTTGGCCGCAGAATTCCCCGGCAGAACAACCATCCCCATGCCTGGTAAGAACCATATCTTTTTTAACCCCCCAATTCTTTAGCTAAACGGCGGCTGACTGCCGTTCCTTTTCTTTCGTGGCCTTGTCGTATTTTACCTTGTGGTGGATGGAATTGGTTTCTTCTTTGGATAGGTGGCGGACTACTATTACCTCAGCGGTCCGGCTTAAATCGACCTTAAAGAATTTCTTGACCATTTTGCCGTTTTGATCGCATATTACATGGATAATCGGTTTCTCCTGGTTAATACGAGTTGATGAGGTCACCACTGCTATATGACCGGTATTCAGCAGGACCATGCTCCCTATCGGGTACAGGGCGACATTTGACTGGAAGGCCGCTACTATATCGGGGTCAAAATGGGTGCCGGCTAGTTTCTTGATAATTATCAAGGCTTCAGTGGTTGAATAGGCTTTACGGTACGGGTGATCAGTAGTAAGAGCATCGAAGGTGTCTGCCACGGCAGCGATCCGCGCGTACTCCAGGATCTGCTTCCGCATCATCTTGCGCGGATAGCCGGTCCCGTCAAACCTTTCATGGTGCTGATAAGCGATGTGTGCTGCGGGGGCGGAAACCTCCCGTTGGTTGCGCAGCATATTGAAGCCTGTTTCCGGGTGATTCCTGACCTCCGTCATTTCGGCGGGGGTAAGTTTTTCCGCTTTATTTACTACATTCTGATCAAGCATAATCATACCGATGTCATGGAGCAGAGCCCCCAAGCCCAGATCCGCCATATCCCCATCATTATAACCCATAGATAGGCCGGTCATTATTGAGAGTATCGCAACATTCACCGAATGAAAGAATAGGTAGTCATTGTAGCTGTGGATATCCTCCAGGTGCACCAGGAGGTGGCGATTGCTGAGGATATCATCTATTAACATGGAAACACCCTTTTTTAAGATGTTGGTATCGATCGCTTTTTGGGCGGACAGGTTGGTAAGCGAGCTTTTTAGATTACTGGCCACCTTGGTCAGTACCTCGCTGGAAACCACTTCCGGAATCTCAATGTCGGTAAAGGTGTCCTTTATGTAAACGGAAGCGATACCGATATTCCTGAGTTTCTGAATGTACTTGTCGGACAGCTGCATGTTTTGGGTCAGCAGGGGTCTGCCGTCAGCCCCGGAGACCGTGCGGCCCACTATCATGCCGGGTTCTAATTGCTCAATCATTACCCTTCTCACCAAATCCCTCCTTAATCTGTGATCCTGGGCACTATACCGGAAATCCAAATCACCTAATGAAATATTAATGTTAAGGTGGTGTTAATAGTATAATGTACAATTGCACAAAAAACATCGGACAAAGGTCACAAATTAATATGGATAGCAGAAAATTCAGGACAAATATCCTACACGAAAGCCAGCAAAGCCGAAGCTGATTGGGTATGAAAAACACGCTGAAGTGTGAAGCTGGCAAATAAAAACAGTCACACTTCTGAGAGCGGTGCCATAAAATGTTAGGAACCTTTATGGTTGAGCGTGGAATCAGGAAAGGAGACTAGGATCATGGCATTTTGGTTGTTTTGTCAATCCTGTCAGCAGTGGAGCAGATCTGCCACCCCCCTGTCGGACGACAAGAGCTGTTCCTTTTGCAGCAATCGGCTGGTGAAGACGAAGCACGTCCCGGTGACTGGTGGAAATATCCAGCAAACTGGAGGAATCGAGACCGAGGGTGCTGGTATTAAAGCAGATTTGCCAGCAGTGTCGGCAGTTGAGGAAGCGCCGTTCCTGGCAGGTGAATCCCGGGGCAAGGATTCGCTAGTACCAGATGGGGATATGGCTGGCAGGGTGACGGAAGCGGCTGCTGAGAAACCCGGGCTAAGACCCCGGAAAGCAGAGATTGTAGTAGAGCCAGCCGAAGAAGAAGCACCGGCAGAAGAGATCCAGGAGGTGGCCGAAGCCGAGCTCGTGCCGAAGTCCAAGCAGGATGCAGCGGTCGAGCTTTCTTGGGAAGAAAAACCGCGGACAGAGAAGCGGGAAGAATCCAAGAATGTCGAGGTCTTAGCTGAAGAGCAGCCGCAATTAACGACTCCGGAAGCGGAGGCAGAAGATGCGGAGATCCTGGCTGTAGTCGAGGACGGGGATTCGGAGGTAATACTGTCACGCGAAACGGTCAAGCCGGTTTTTACTGAAGTGAAGTTCATCTTCGAACCGAAAGAGAAATCGCGGAAGAGCGCAGAAGCAGCCGAGGTGATCTCGGATGAGTTTTCCGAATATGAACCCGGGGTGGAGACTGCTGAGGCAGAGCCGATCGATGATTTTCCGGCCAGTGAGACTGAGCGCGCCGAGGAAGCAGACCTGAGCGAAGAGGGCTTGGAATGCCAGGAGGAAGAAGAGGAAGATGCTGCCGAGGACGAAGAGGCAGAGGAACGGCCAGAAGAGGTTGAAATAGACCGATTTACGGAACCTGAATCAGAGGTAAAAAGCAGGATCAGAGAAAAAATACCGGAAGCGGAAATGGTAAAGGTCAGCGAAGTCCGGGTATTGACCGACAAGAAAGAAAAAAGAGACCGGCAGATCAAAAAGGGCCGCCGGTAAGTGGTCATGTTTTCATCGAGCCTGTGGAAAACCCGTGGCTGAAAAGAGAGCTTGAGGCGGAAACGGGTTTTTCACATTTGCTCGGCGATTTTTGATTTTGCCTGTATTTAGGCATAAACCTTGCATATGATAATGAAATAGGCGGGTAAAAGAAAACTATGTGAAGGGCTCGGACTGGCTGTGGATAACTGATGTTTCCTGTGGATATCTGTGATACAATAATAGCGAATTCGACATATTATTTAAACTTGAAATGATGTCCAAGCTTCGCAAGCCGAATGCTTGCGCATACCAATAAAAGGAATAAATACATACGTCTGGTGACAGGAACCTGTTGGACAAGATTGATAGATAATCCTGATTGGGTGATGCATGGTTGATCCTAACTAATAAGGGGATACCGGACGAGTTTTGAGAGGGGCGATGGAATGGAAATAGATAGAAAACAAATGCAGGAGATATGGAGACCCCTGCGCCTGAAGGGAGAACACGAGGGCATAGTGGTTTCTCAAGAGATTCGGGATTCCTGGATCCGCAGTGAGCAGTACGGAGTAGACCCCTTCAAGCCCCGCTGTGATGTGGTCCTGAGCCCGGAAGAACTGGAGGAGCGCCGGGCCCGCAACCGGGTTCTGCTGGCACAGGCGTCAGTGATCATGGGTCATCTGCATAAGTTTACCGAAGGCTCGGGCTTCATGTTTACCCTGACCGACAATGAAGGCTACTGCCTGCTCACCATGGGCGACCCGGAAGCCCTGACTTTTACAGCGGGAGGTAATCTGATGGAGGGGGCCTGCTGGTCGGAGAAGGTCATGGGCACCAACTCCAATGCTATGACTATGGCCCTGCGCAAGCCGGTCCAGGTGTTTGGCTACGAGCATTATTGCCTCTGTGCCGTTCCCGCTACCTGTTCCGCCGCCCCGATCTTTGACGAAGACGATAATATTATCGCAGTTTTCAATATAGCCGGACCCTATCACCTGGTTAACCGGCACACCCTGGGTATGGCGGTAGCCGCTTCGCGTGCTATCGAGCGGCAGATGGCTTATCATAATGCCCTGCAGCAAAGCGAGATGCAGAACCTGTACAAGACGGCGATTATGGAGTCGATTACCGACGGTCTGCTCACCCTGGACTGCGATTTCCGGGTGACGCAGCTTAATATTCTGGCGGCCCAGAGTATGGGCATAGATTTTAAAACGGCGGTGGGGCACAAGCTCTCCGAACTGATGCAGCCTGATAATGAGCTGTTTTTATCCAAGATTTACGGAAACAAGTCAATGTACAGCGAAGCCATGGTAATCAAGCGCAAGAATGATATGGTGAAAGTTGCGGTGAGCAGTACGCCGCTGGCCGATAAGAATAATGAGATTCTGGGCACCGTTATCATTCTGTCACCCATGCAGCAATACAAGAAACTGATCGAGCGGGTGGCCGGAGTGCGGGCCAACATCACCTTTAACAACATTTTGGGCCAGAGCAGCACCTTTCACAATGCCATCAACTACGCCAGGATGGCGGCGGAATCCGATTCGAACGTGCTCCTGCTGGGTGAAAGCGGAGTGGGCAAGGAGATGTTTGCCCAGAGTATCCATAATGCCAGCAGCCGTTCCAAAGGACCATTCTTTGCTATCAACTGTGCGGCGCTGCCCCGCGAGCTTATTTCAAGCGAGCTGTTCGGCTATGAGGAGGGCGCCTTCACCGGGGCGCGCAAGGGCGGTAACCCCGGAAAATTTGAAATGGCGGACCAGGGCACCATGTTCCTGGATGAGATTGGCGAGATGCCCCTGGATATGCAGGGTTCACTCCTGCGGGTCCTGGAGAATGGGACCATCGTACGGCTGGGGGGGCGGGAGGTCATTCCAGTCAATGTCCGCATCATTGCCGCCACCAACAAGAACCTGACCGAGGAGGTTAAGAAAGGCAGCTTCCGCCTCGACCTTTACTACCGGCTGGGGGTCATGATTATCAATATTCCTCCCCTGCGGGAGCGTATCAGTGACATCCCGGAGATGGTGGAGCACTTCGTAAAGAACATCGGCCCCAAACTGGGCAAACGGATAACATCAATCGATAACCGGGCCATGGATATCCTGATGAATTATGACTGGCCGGGCAATGCCCGCGAGCTAAACAATGTTATCGAGCGGGCCATCAATATCTGCACCGGCAATGTGCTGAGCGAAGACCTGCTGCCGCCGGAGATCCGCAAATCCGGTGAGGAGTGTCTGCGCATCTGGGAGGAGAACCCTTCCAAGGACGCTATGGAGGAGCAGCTGATCCGCAGTTACCTGAAGAAGTTCAATTTCAACCGCAGCCGGGTAGCCAAGGAACTGGGCATTTCCCGCAGCAGCCTCTACCGCAAGATCGAGAAATACTCCATATTCTAGCAGACACAAGGGGACGGTTCTGCTGTGTCCTCGACACAGCAGAACCATCCCCTTGTGTCTGGGAACAAAGTGTTCGCGAGTGGGTCAGTTTTCAGATTATTTTTAGCTTAAATTAGCCAGGCGGAGCCAATCTAAAATCAATAAAGTGCCTGTTATTCGGGGTTTTGGGATTGCGTCCCAAAACCGAACAGGGGTGAAAAGCCTAATTTGTACCAGTATGGGACATGAAGGCAGCTCACCCCTGTTTTTTGTTGCCAGGCCTAATAAATTGGCCTCTCCCAAGTAGTGGCACAGATATTGCTTAAGTAAAAGTTGGAATAGTCAAAATTGTGTCCCAAATAAAATCACCGGAGATGAAACAATTTGTAAGGGGGTGGGTTGGGGGCGTACCGGCGGCAGCACTGCCGGGATCATAAAACTGTCCGCTTATAAGACATCAATTCTGCCCGGGGCAGCTAACCAGTATATCACACCACTATCAACCATATGGAAAAGAGAAGGGGGAAATTCAATGGCGGAAGACACTATGAAAGCATTAGTTTACCACGGGCCAGGCAGGATTAGCCTGGATGAGGTAGCGATGCCCAAGTTGAAACAACCTACTGATGTTATCGCTAAAGTCACCCTGTCCGTTATCTGTACCAGCGATCTCCATATTATGCACGGCTATGTGCCGGTAGTTGAGCCGCCCCGGATCCTGGGCCATGAATTCTGCGCCGAGCTGGTCGAGGTCGGCTCCGAAGTACAAGGCTATAAGGTGGGGGACCGTGTCCACGTTGCCCCGCTAAGCTTCTGCGGCCACTGCAAGTGGTGTAAGATCGGCCGGGTAGGTAAATGTGAAAATGCCGGAGGTTTCGGCATCTTCGCCGAGGGTTGCCAGGCTGAGTATATCCGCATCCCTTATGCCAATAACTGTATGATCCCGATCCCGGAGGGTATGAACGAACGGGATGTGCTGCTTATCGGCGATATGATGGGCACTGCCTGGTTCGGGGTCAAGAATGCCGAGGTCAAGGAAGGCGACACCGTAGCGGTAGTCGGCTGCGGACCGGTTGGGCTATGCACCTGTCTTTTGGCCAAGAAGGCCTTCAAAGCCGGCAAGGTGATCGCCATCGACGCGGTCCAGGACCGGATCGATCTGGCGGTGGCGGAAGGGGTGGCTGATGTGGGTTACAACGTCATGACCGACGATGTGGTCAGCTTGATTTTGGCTCAGACCGGCGATAATGGAGTCAACTGCTCCATCGAGACTGGCGGCAATGTGAAATCCCTGCAGCTGGCCTGTGACATCACCGGTTATCGGGGGATCGTATCAACCGTATCCGTCTTCCCCGGACCGGTCGACCTGCCCCTGCATGAGCTGCTTTATAAGAACCTGACCATTCGTATGGGTATCCAGCGGGCCGAGGGCATCGCCGAGATGCTGGGCATGATCAAGGCTGGAACAATCTGTACCGATTTCGTACTGACCCACCAAGGACGCTTAAACGATATATTGAAGGCTTATGATGTTTTCGGAAAACGCGAGGACGGCTGCATCAAGTATGTTATCACTCCGTTTGAAAAGTAAGCAGAAATAAAGCCTGGGCTCCTGGATGTTTTATATATCCCATAAGCCCCCCTGATGGTGAACCAGGTCAGGGGGGCCTTTTTGTCGGGGGAAAGAGCGGAGCCTTAGGCGCAAAGGCAGGCGGGAGAGGGCTTGCCAGCCTCGTCCTATTATTGTACAGTCTCCCGCCAACCATACTGTCCCAACATGGGACAGGGGCACTAAGCATCAGGTCCGGACAGTGATCCAGGCATGATCAACCGCAACATTCCGACGGTCAGACCCGATTTCACCTGATAAGCAGCTTCCCTGGTCTCAGCATGGCTGACAGCTGTTTTGGAGAGCAGAAGAACACTGGCACAGATATTGCTTATATCAAAAACTAAATGAGCCATTTTTATTTTTCACCTAAATAGAACTTCTTCAAGCAAATCCGGCAGCAAAGCGAAGGGGGGATACAGGTATTTATCAACATCCCGCAGCAGGTGGTGGAACGGGTTCACATACAACCGCCCGGGGGTGCCCATACAGGTTATAGCTTATAAGAATTGAGAAGGAGAGGTGCACTTAATGGAATTTCAGACACTGCTTTTCGAAAAACAGGGATCGGTAGGAATAATGACCCTGAACCGGCCCAAGGCTCTGAACGCCAGCAATATGCTGACCGCCTATGAAGTCGACAAGATGATGGATTTGATCGCGGAAGATGATGAGGTCAAGTCGTTTATAGTAACCGGAGGTACCAAGGTATTTGCCGCCGGCGGAGATATCCCATTTATGTCTACCGCCAGTGCGGTTGAGATGGATAAATTTATCTACCTGTGCAATCGTGGCCTGGATAAGCTGGCCAACATGAACAAACCTTCGGTAGCTGCCATTGCCGGACTGGCACTGGGCGGAGGAAATGAGATGGCTATGTGCTGCGACATCCGTATTGCCGCCGAGGGTACCGTCTTCGGTCAGCCGGAGATCAACCTGGGCATTATGCCCGGAGCCGGCGGGACCCAGAGGCTTTCCCGTATCGTAGGCCAGGGCTGGGCCAAATACCTGATCATGAGCGGAAGGACTATCACGGCAGACGAAGCATTAAAGATCGGTCTGGTCACTCAGATCGTTCCGGTTGACAGCCTGATAGAAACCGCCATGAAACTCGCCAAAGAACTGGCCTACAAAGCTCCGCTGGCCATGGCCGCCGCCAAGAAGTGCATTGCCTACGGTGCGGATGCAGACATCCAGATGGGCGAGGCTTTCGAACAGAAGAACTGGGCCTGGCTATATGCTACTGAGGATCAGACCGAAGGCATGACCGCTTTCCTGGAGAAGCGGCGTCCGGTCTATAAAGGCAAATAGGTAATGGGACGGTCCCGGGTTGACCCCCCTGGCCCCGGAACCGATCAAGAGATGATGATGCTTTATTAAAGAAAGAGAAGAGGGATTTGCTATGAGAACCAACCATGAATTATTCGATTTAACTGGCCAAGTGGCAATTGTTACCGGTGGTGCTTATGGTCTGGGTGCTCAACTGGCTTGGGCACTGGCGGAAGCTGGCGCCAACCTGGTTATTGCTGCGAGAAAAGTTGACAAATGTACGGCCTATGCCGCCAAACTGGAGCAGGAATTCGGCATCAAGGCCGTGCCCGCCCGCCTGGATCTGACTAAACCTGAAGAAATCGATGCCCTGTTTGAACTGGTACAGCAGGAATTCGGCAAGGTCGACATCCTGGTCAACAACGCGGGTGTGGTTACCTATGACCGTTCCATATGGAGCCATTCCCTGGACAATTGGCACCTGGTTATGGACACCAATCTGACCGGATTGTGGCTGATGTGCCAGAAGGCCGGCTCCATGATGACCAAAGCCGGTTATGGCCGCATCATCAATATTTCTTCCTGCACCGGTCTGGTAGGACTCTCCAACGATTTCCTGGCTGCTCCTTCCTACAACGCTTCCAAGGCCGGGGTCATGGGACTCACCAGAGACCTGGCTGTCAAGTGGGCCAGAAAGGGTGTCACCGTCAACTCGCTGGTTCCCGGATGGTTTGGCAGTGACATGGTGGAGGAATTCCAGGCCAATGAATTCTTGAAAAAAGCCTACGAGAGAATCAACAAATACTACATTCCGCTGGGCCGTTTCGGTAATGAGGATGAACTGAAAACCGCCATTCTGTTCCTGGCTTCACCCGGTTCTTCCTATTATACTGGTCAGAACATGATTGTTGACGGCGGTTATATGGCTCAATAGTGGGTTGCAAGCACTTTTAGTACCGCAGTATACACCTCGTATTTCCCAATAGAAAAAAGAAGGAGTTGTTTAAATTGGCAAGAGACTACACTCAGATGTACAAAGAAAAACTGTGCAGCGCGGAAGAGGCGGTAAAGTGCATCCAACCCGGCGATTGGGTTGATTATGCCATGTTCAACGGTAAGCCTATTGCCTGCGACAAGGCGCTGGCCGCCAGAAAAGGCGAACTCAGTGACATCAAGATCACCGTAGCAGTCACGGTCCCCCCCATTCCCGAAGTCTTGATGAAAGATCCCACGGGCCAGGTATTCACCTATAATGACTGGCAGTTCAGTGCTGCCACCCGAGCTTTGGCCGACAAAATACCCAGTGTTTTCTATTATCCAACCAATTTCGGCGAAGCAGAAGGTCTGCATTTCGGCACCACTCAGGAACCGGTAAAAGCGGGTTCCGCCCGCCGCGGCTGCTTTATCATCCGCGTGGCTCCCATGGATAAAAACGGTTATTTCAATTTTGGTATCCATAATTCAGTCAGCTACAGCGAAATCCGGAACGCCAGAAACGTAATCGTTGAGGTCAACAATAACATTCCCCGCGCCCTGGGCGGATTCCGGGAACAATGCCACATTTCTGAGGTGACCCATGTAGTGGAGAGCGACAATGAGCCGCTGTATGAACTGCCGATAGTTGAACCTACCCAGGTTGACCGTAAAATCGCAGAAAATGTTATACCCCATCTGTTTGATGGCTGCACCATACAGTTAGGCATCGGCGGCATGCCCAATCTGCTGGGTAAGATGATCGCCGAAACAGATCTCAAGGACCTGGGCGGCAATACCGAAATGCTGGTTGATGCCTATATGGATTTGGTGGAATCGGGCCGCATGAACAACCGGAAGAAAAACCTGGACGAGGGTAAGCTTACCTATACCTTCGCCCTGGGTGGCAAGAGACTTTATGATTGGGTCGACAACAATTCCGCTGTCGCTTCCTGCAACGTAGGGTATGTCAACCATCCGACCCGGGTGGCTCAGATGGAAAACCTGATTTCCATTAACCAGGCCTTGCAGGTAGACCTTAACACGCAAATAAATGCCGAAAGTACCGGCCTTAAGCAGATCTCCGGCAATGGCGGTATGTCTGACTTTGTTAACGGTGCCTTCTGGTCCAAGGGCGGCCGCAGCCTGATCTGCCTGCCCTCGACCTTCACCAAGAAAGACGGCACCCTGGTGTCCCGCATCGTTCCCCATTTCGAACCGGGTTCCATAACCACGGTTACTCGCCAGATGGTCAACTTCATCGTCACTGAATATGGCTGGATTACCCTGAAGGGTGCACCGATGTGGCAGAGAACTGAAGAGCTTATTAACATCGCTCATCCTCAGTTTAGAGACGAGCTGATCAAAGAGGCTGCCAGGATGGGTATCTGGCGCCAGACCAACAAGATACCCGACTAAAATCCTTTATACATTTTGCTTCAATCGCTGACCTACATCGCAATATACGAAGCTTTTTCAAACCGGGTACGTGGATGAGTCCAACGGTTGTCCGGTATAGAGAGAGCCGGTCGACTAAAATGCAAGCACGGCGCTTGCATTTTAGGACCGGTGGTTTTCAAGCAACAGGAGAAAAGCTGAGCTTACCAAAAAACTATTTAGGAGATGATTAGATTGGCAAGAGATTATATGCAGATGTATAAAGAGAAACTGTGTACCCCACAACAGGCCGTATCCATGATTGAGCCCGGTGATTGGATAGATTACGCCATGTTCAACGGCAAACCCATTGCCTGCGACAGGGCGCTGGCAGCCAGAAAAGAAGAATTGAGTGATATCAAGCTAACGGTTGCGGTTACCGTGCCACCCATTCCGGAACCGGTAATGAAAGACCCCAAGGGCGAGGTATTCACTTACGAAGATCTGCAGTTCAGTGCTGCCACCCGGATCATGCAGCAAAACTGCGGTGGTGTATTCTATCATCCGGTACAATTCGGTGAGGCCGAGGAATATTACTATGGCGTTTGGAATGATGTAGAGAAGATCGGCACCAAACCGCGCAAGGCCTTTTATATACGGACTACTCCAATGGATAAAAACGGTTACTTCAATTTCGGTTTGCACAATTCAGTTTCTTATGCCCAGATCCTCAACACGCCCAATGTTATAGTTGAAGTAAATGAGAATGTTCCCCGCTGTCTGGGCGGGGCCCAGGAACAGGTGCATATTTCCGAGGTTACCCATATTGTTCAGAGCGAAAATGAACCCATGTATGAGCTGCCCAAGATTGAAGGCACCGAGGTCGACCGCAAGATTGCCGAACATGTTATGCATCACCTGAAGGACGGCTGCTGCGTACAGTTGGGGATCGGAGCCATGCCCAATCTAGTCGGCAAGATGATAGCCGAGACCGACCTCAAGGATTTGGGCGGGAATACCGAGATGCTGGTCGATGCCTACAAGGATATGTGGGAATCGGGGCGGCTCAACAATAAAAGGAAGACTCTGGACAAGGGCAAAATAGTTTATACCTTTGCCCTGGGCGGCAAGGAACTCTATGACTGGATGGACAACAATACCGCCATCGCTTCATATAATGTCGGCTATGCGAATCATCCCACCCGTTTGTCCCAAATCGACAATCTGATCTCGATCAACCAGGCTCTGCAGGTCGATCTCTACAACCAGGTCAATGCTGAGAGTTCCGGCTTTGGCCAGATCTCCGGCAATGGCGGCATGTCCGATTTTGTCAATGGCGCCTTCTGGTCCAAGGGCGGCCGCAGCCTGATCTGTCTGCCTTCGACCTTCACCAAGAAAGATGGGACGCTGGTCTCCAGGATCGTGCCCTATTTTGACCCCGGCACCATTGCCACCGTATCCCGGCAGATGGTTAACATCATTGTTACTGAATACGGCTGGGTTTCCTTCAAGGGCGACGCTACCTGGACCAGAACCGAAAAGATCATATCGGTGGCCCACCCGGACTTCCGGGATGATCTGATCAAGGCCGCCCAAAAGATGAAGATTTGGCGCAGAAGCAACAAGATTGCTGACTAAACCAGAGGATAGTAAAAGCAGGAAAGAAGGCCACCGTCATTCATTGCGATGGCCTTCTTTAATTAGTAAAGCAAACGAGTCATATATATTTTTGTGTGGGAGGTAATGTTATATGAGAAAAATCCAAGAATTGTTCGACCTCTCCGGACAGGTGGCCATTGTGACCGGCGGTGCTGCCGGCATCGGCGTGCAGATGGCTTATGCTCTGGGTGAAGCGGGAGCCAATCTGGTCATCGCTGCTCGCAAACTGGAGCGCTGTCAGGAGGCCGCCGCTGAAATGGAAAAGGAATTGGGAGTCAAGGTCCTGCCGGTGCGCCTGGATGTGACCAGTATCGAGGAGATTGATGCCTGTTATGAAAAGGTAATGGCTGAATTCGGCCGGGTGGATATCCTGGTCAATAATTCGGGGGCCACCTGGGGAGCACCCTCCCTGGAATTTCCCCTCGAAGCATGGGAGAAGGTAATCAAGACCAACCTGACCGGCAGCTGGCTGATGGCCCAGAAGGCCGGACAGATCATGTCCCGACAGAATTACGGAAGGATCATCAATATTGCTTCACTGGGCGGGCTGATTGGTATGGATCCGGGGATCATGGATGCAGTTTCTTATCAGGCCAGCAAGACGGCCATCGTCGGTCTGACCCGGGATCTGGCGGTAAAATGGGCCTGTTACAACATTACTGTAAATGCGATCGCACCTGGTTTCTTCCCGACCAAGATGACCCAGGGCACCCTGGAAAAGTCCGGGGATGAATTTTTGCAGATGGTGCCGATGAAACGCTACGGCGGCGAGGATGACCTGAAAGCCGCCGCTCTGTTCCTGGCTTCCCCCGGCTGCGCTTATTGCACGGGTGTAACCATACCGGTCGATGGTGGGGCATATGCCCGTTGATGTCGTAAAAAATTGCACAAAAATTGAGGTTCTTGCCTAGATTTATGGATATCTGGCATGGTACTTGCATAATAATATGCAGCTACTAAATGAAGACCAACGGCAAAATGCCATTTAGTGGCAGATAACAAGTCAACACCCCCTTTTGTTTATATATTTTCTTTCGACTCCTGATTATCAGGAGTCTTTTTTTGGTTGGAGCCAGGCAAAGACCAGCTAACTAAAGTCAAGTTTTATTGCGCAAAAAGAAAACCGCTTGAAAAAGGGCGCAAAGAAGCATCATTGAAATCAGCTGAGTCTCTAAATACCGATAAATAAGAATAATCTAGGCAGCTAACGATAGTTTTTGTTTAAAGCGAGCCCGTTGTTCTTCCGCAGTGATAAGGACAAAGGGCTTCTTATTTCTTAATACCGAAAAGATAATATGGAGCAGTTTGTTCATCACCGCACCTAAGGCCTGTTTTTTAGCCTTGTTCTTGATTTTTTCCTGATAGTAATCATGAAGCACCGAGTTAACCGGCGTGCCATTAGCGGACTTTCTTATGGCAACCGTGGCTGCTATGTACAGGGCTCGGCGCAGGTAGGGAGAGCCTCGTTTCGTTACCTTGTTATGTGATCCAGTAAATTTACCCGATTGGCGGACACAAGGGTCAACCCCGCAATATGCTACCAGTTGCTTCGCTTTATTAAAGCGGTTGATCCCTCCAATTTCTGCGGCGATTACTGGAGCCAGGTTAGCTCCCAAACCAGGAATGCTTTTCAATAAATCAACATCAGGGATTTGAACCGATAATGCTTCGATCTCGTTCTGCAAACGCTCCATTTGCTCTGTCATGTGCTTCAGATTACTGACATATACGGTGATGCAGATAAACAAAGCTGCTGATTGTATCCCGAAAACTTGAGATTCCTGAGCCTTTTGCCTGATCAACGCGTATTTGTTCTCCGCATACGCCGGTCCCCTGCGTGAATTGGTCATAATCAGGCGTATAACATCATCCTGTCCGGCCGCCAGCAGTGCGGCAGGAGATGGGTAATTCGTCAGGAATTCCACTGATGTTTTGGAAGACACGTTGGGAAATATCTCAGTGAATCCGACCCAAACCTGATCCAGCAACGAAACCAGTTGGTTCAAGGTTGCCACCTTTTGCTCTGAAAGGTGGTGCAGTGTTCGGCAAAGGGTTTGCAGATTAGCCATCTCAGGCGTTTTGGGCTCATAGGGTCGAAGATTCAGGATAAAAGGCAACCTGGCCAGTTCTTCAGCATCCAGTTTATCGGTTTTAGTTTTCCTAATACCCGAATTCTTGATAGAATGAGATTGTATAGGATTTATCAGAATCACTTGCAAGGCGTTTCTGGTAAAGAAATGGACGAGACGTGCGGAGTAATGCCCGGTTGACTCGATTACGAGTGTGGGCCAGCTACCAAACGTCTCTTCCATTTTCTTAATTATTGCAAGTACATGCGATAAACCTTTTCCATCATTCGATGCTTCGAAGGGTTTACGGTAAACCGATCCAGATGGTGACAGAAGACAATAACACGATTTTTCCTTGGCAACATCGATACCAACTACCGGGCAATTAAATTCCATGGCATAACCTCCAAAATGTAGATTGAAGGATTGCCCATTCCATCTCCCGGTATGCAGCCTTGCGCGTAAAACGGGAATAATGATCCCAACCAGCCAAAACGCATAATACCCTGGAATGGAGTAATAGTCTACGCTACGGGGATAAGATGACTCTACCCCTGGGACGGTTACATCAACATCCTTCAAGAGTATTATCGTAGGCCATATTGGATTTCACTGAACAATCTCTTCAACTACATCTTACAGGGACGGTTCTTATGCCTGCTTTTTCAGGAAAAAGCAGGCATAAGAACCGTCCCCTTGCCTGGTCCCCTGGCACGAAAGTTGCATTATTTATAGATATTGACGGAGGGGTGGGGGTAGCTAGTGCAGGTCTTGCTGGTTTGTAAGCCCGATGCGCGGGTATTCCTCCTGACCCAGGAGCTATTGGAGCGCCTGGGGGCACAGGGGATAGCGGCAACGGTCACCGGACACCGGGATATGTCTAAATATAGCGGCTTCGGTTATGCCGCGGTGCTGGTATTGGGCGGGGATGGGACCATTCTCAGTGCGGCCCGTCATTTTGCAGCCTCGGGGATTCCGGTCATGGGAGTAAATTTCGGCAAGGTCGGCTTCCTGGCCAGTACCGAGGTTGAACATGCGGTAACTGCCCTGGATATGATTATTCACGGCGAATACCGGGTCGAGGAGCGAATGATGCTGGAGATTGCGGTAGTCAGAGATAACCGGATTATACGTCAGGCCACCGCCTTGAACGATGCGGTTATAAGAGCGGCGTATTGCCATACTACTTGCATACATCTGACGGTAAATGGTCATTCTTATGGCAGGCACCGGGGTGACGGCGTAATCTGCGCCACTCCCACTGGATCGACCGGATATTCCCTGTCAGCTGGCGGACCGGTGGTAGATCCTTTGCTGCATTCTATCATCGTAACTCCAATCAATCCGCAGCTCTCACTGTCCCATACGCTGATCCTGGCTGCCTGTTGCCGGCTGGTTTTGAGGATAGATGGTGATCAGGTCACCCGGCTCTATCTGGACGGTGAAGAGGTCCTGGTACTTGAAAAGGTTGATGGGGTCGAGATCGCCAGCGCCCGGCAAAGAGCCCGCATCATTCAATTCGCTGATTTAAATCACTTTACCAAGCTGGGTCAGTTAAGCACCGACCAAGGCTTCAGGATAGGGATTCATTAGATAAGCCCATGTTTTAGGGGGATAACTTTAGGGATTGGAGGTCTAATATGTACAAGATTGTAGAAAGACAGGAACTGGCGCCCCGGATAAAGCTGTTCAAGGTGGTGGCACCGGAAATAGCCCGCAAGGCGCGTCCGGGACAGTTTATCATCCTGCGTATTGACGATGAAGGTGAACGCATACCGCTCACCATTGCGGACTATGATGCCGGGGAAGGCACGGTCACTATCATATTCCAGGAGGTCGGCAGATCTACGGAATTGCTGGGCGAAATGCAGATGGGGGATTACCTGCTGGATTTTGCGGGTCCCCTGGGCTGTCCTTCAGATATTGAGGAATTCGGCACCGTAGTCTGCATCGGCGGCGGAGTAGGGGTGGCCCCGGTATTCCCTATTGCCCGGGCACTGCACCAGGCCGGCAATCGGGTCATATCTATCATTGGCGCCCGGACAGCAGATATGCTGATCTGGGAGGATGAGATGCGGGCGGTCAGTTCCGAACTCTATGTCGCCAGTGATGACGGCAGCTGCGGTATCAAGGGTTATGTTACCGATATCCTGAAGGAAGTTCTGGTCAAGGAGACGGTCAACCGAGTCGTCGCCATCGGACCGCTGGTAATGATGCATGCAGCAGCCCGGGTCACCCCACAGGATATTTCCCTGCTGGTCAGCCTTAACCCCATAATGGTGGATGGTACTGGGATGTGTGGCGCCTGCCGGATCGAGGTAGCTAATGGAACCAAGTTTGCCTGTGTGGATGGACCGGAGTTTGACGGTCATCAGGTCAACTGGGAGCTGGCCACTATGCGGGCGGGAATGTTCGTCTGCGAGGAGCAGCAGGCCATGCAGATCGAGAAAGGAGAATGCAGATGTCAGAGCAGCCCAAGAAGCAATTGATCCCCAAGAAATACCCCATGCCCCATCAGGAGGCGGAAGTCAGGAGCCATAATTTCGAGGAAGTGGCCCTGGGGTATACCGAAGAGACCGCGGTAGCTGAGGCGGGACGCTGTATTCAATGCAAGAACCGCAATTGTGTGGAAGGCTGTCCGGTGGATGTAGATATCCCGGAATTTATTAAGAAAATTACCGAGCGCGACTTCACGGGGGCGATAAAGATAATCAAGGAAAAAAACAACCTGCCGGCCATATGCGGCAGGGTATGCCCTCAGGAAAACCAGTGCGAAAAGTTCTGCACTATGGGCAAAAAGAATGAGCCGGTGGCTATTGGACGTCTGGAGCGTTTTGTTGCTGACTGGGAGATGGCCAACCAGTTGGAACCCATGGTGCCCCAAAAATCCATCACCAAGAAAAAAGTGGCCATCGTTGGTTCCGGTCCCTCCGGATTGACCGCAGCTGCCGATCTGGCCATGCTGGGGCATCAGGTCACCGTAATGGAAGCCCTGCATATTCCGGGTGGCGTGCTGGTTTACGGAATCCCGGAGTTTCGCCTGCCGAAATCGATTGTAGCCCATGAGATCGAAAATATCGCCAAACTGGGTGTAGAGATCAAACCCAATTTCGTAGTCGGCAAACTCAATACTGTAGATGAATTGCTGGAGGATGGCTATGATGCCGTTTATATCGGAACTGGTGCCGGATTGCCCAGTTTCATGAGTATCCCCGGCGAGAATTTCAACGGGGTCTATTCAGCCAACGAGTTTCTCACCCGCAACAACCTGATGAAGGCCTATCGTTTTCCCGATTATCTGACTCCGATCAAGGTGGGCCAGCGGGTGGCGGTGATCGGCGGCGGCAATGTGGCCATGGATGCGGCGCGAACCGCTTTGCGGCTGGGAGCTGAAGCCTATATCGTATATCGCCGAAGCTTCGAAGAGATGCCAGCACGCCGGGAGGAAATGGAGCATGCCATGGAAGAGGGTGTCCATTTCGAATTGCTGACCAGCCCCATTGAGATCAAGGGAAATGCCGAAGGCAGGGTAGTGTCAATGGTCTGCCAGCGCTATGAACTGGGTGAACCGGATGAATCCGGGCGTCGGAAACCGGTCCCCATCAAGGGAGATATCATTGAGATAGCGGTAGATACCGTGGTCATGGCTATCGGCCAGGGACCCAATCCCCTGGTGCAGCAGACTACTCCGGACCTTAAAACCAACAAGTGGGGCAATATCATGGCGGATGACAACGGTGTCACTTCCAAGCCGGGTGTATTTGCCGGCGGGGACATAGTAACCGGAGCCGCTACGGTCATCCTGGCCATGGGGGCCGGCAAAAAGGCCGCCGCCTCTATCCACAATTATTTGCAGAGCATTTAAAAATCCAGCATAGGTTAAGTGCGTGGCCCTTCCTGATTGCCGGGTATAAGGGAAGGCCGGCACTGCTGTGTAAAAAAGCACCGGTTATATCAATAACCCCCGGGAACTGATCGCGAGGATTACTGTAAAACGAAGGGGAGTGAGGTGAACCTGGAGCAGGCTTAATGGGATCATGGCCCCGTTCAGCCTTAGAGAGAAATAGAGAAGGGAGTATAGGTATGAACGAACATAAATCATTTGCCGACCATATACGAAGCAGTCACCGCTTGATCATCATAGCCACTGCCACTATTATCTTCCTGGGCTATCTGGCCACCCTGGGGACCTATTTCAGCGGAAAGGCCAGCGAGCTTACCTTGAACGGCATCTTCAGCACCCTGGCTATCTCAATCCTGATTCTCCTGGCTACATCATGGGTGGTTCGCAAGCATCCCCGTTTACCTGCCAACAAATACCTGACTATTACCGCGTTAGCGGTATTGTTGTTTTTATATAATTGCTTCGTATCCGGGGAACGGGAGGTATTTCAAAACCTCTATTTTATCGCTGCTCTCAGCGTTATCTACTATGATTTCTGGGCATCGGTATATGCTCTGGTTTTGACCCTGCTCGTCCACACCGTTCTTTTGTTCCTGGCTCCAGGTTTTATGCCCGCCGACCATGTGCAAACCATCCTGGTCACCCGCTATACCGATCTTTTGACCGTGGGCGTGGTTATAGCTATCGCGGCCCGGGCGGGCAGTAAGATCGTGATCAAGGCTATCGGTGGGGAGCAGGAGGCCATAGAAAAGAGTAAAAGCCTGATGAAGATAGCTGCCGGAGTGATAGAGAAGGCTAATGTTATATTGGCTTCTGCCGAACAGGTGTTGATTTCCGCCAACGAGACCGGCAGCGCCACTGACCAGGTAAGTTCGGGCATGGTAGCTTTGTCCGGGACGACCATGGAAGGCGCGGTCTTTGCTGAAAAAACCGCAGATTCGGCCCGCCAGATGCTGGCTGCCTTAAATTCCGCGGTCAACAATGTTCAACTGGTCACCGAACAATCGTCTGACTTCCGCAGTATTGTGGACGAAGGGCGCCTGGCTATGCATGAGCAGGAAATCAATATGGGAGACAGCGATCGGGTGCAAAGGTCCGTCAGTCAGGCGGTAGGCACCCTGGATCTGCAGTCCCAGCAGATCCAGAATATCGTGGCCTTGATTACCGGTATAGCGAACCAGACTAATTTGCTGGCTCTGAATGCTGCCATCGAAGCGGCCCGGGCTGGAGAAGCGGGGCGAGGTTTCGCGGTGGTGGCGGAAGAGGTCCGCAAGCTGGCCGAGGAATCCGGCCAAGCCGCAGCTGAGATCTCTGCCTTGATTAACAAGATGAAGGGGAGCATGGAGCATACCGTTAAGGAGATCGAGTCGGCCAACCAGGCCCATTTGCGCCAGGCGGCTGCACTGGAACGGACGGAGAAGATGTTTGCCCAGATCGAGCAAGGATCACGCAATATTGATACTGCGGTACAGGAGCTGTCGGCAATAAACCAGGAAAATCTGGCCATCACCGACGAAGTAGTGCATCAGGTGCAATCTATCGCCGGCAGCAGCCGGGAGTCATCGCTGGGAATGGAAAAGATGAAGTCACTCTCGGTCAATCAAACCTGCGCGGTCCAGACCATTGTGGAAATGACCCGGAGCCTGGTCGATACCTCCAACCACCTGCGCAGCCTGGTAGCCGGGTTTACTGACCAATAATCGGACAATAGTTTAACGCAACAAGTGTCCCAGCCTGACACACATCTTGGCAGGCGGGGTTGTCTTCCCTCTTTCTTGGGGCTGGCACGTTATTTGCTTATTTAATAGGCATCTATATTTTTGAAAGGTGATGAAAACAATGAAGGAATGTGTAGTAATTGATGGTGTCCGTTCAGCCAATGTTCGGGCTCACGCGCAAAAGGGCTGGTTCCGCAATGTTCGGATCGACGAAGTACTGACCAAGGTTTATGATGGTCTGTTTGCCCGCAATCCCCAAGTAAAACCCGAAGAAATAGAAGCTATATACTGCGGCTGCGCCAACCAAACCGGTCAGACTTTCGATGTTGGCCGCTTGGCCTGGTTGGCTGGCGGGTATCCTGATGTGGTAGCTGCCAATACCATTTGCCAGCAGTGTCCCTCCGGTATGTCCGCCATCGAGCATGCCGCCCGGGCAATCATGGCAGGTGAAGGCGACACCTACATTGCCGCCGGTGTAGAAGACATGCTGCACGTGCCCATGGGCGCAGGCGCCGATTTTCCTCCCAGAGTTGCCGCGAGATACGGCAGCATCAATGACGTCCTGATGGGCCCCACCGCTGAGAAGGTTGCGGAAATGTGGAAGCTGGGCACCGAAGAGATGCAGATGGTGGCTTACTGGAGCAACAAGAAGGCTGCAGCCGCCAGAGATGCCGGCAAGTTCGACAAAGAGATCATCCCCATCGAGGGTCATGATGATGATGGAAATCCTATCATGGTCAAGACTGATCAGTGGATCAGAGATGACATCACTATGGAATCCATGGCCAAGATGAAATCCCCCTTCAAAGAAGGCGGTGTTGTTACTGCGGCTCTTTCGTCCCCGCTGACCGCCGGTGCCTGTGCGGTTCTGCTGATGGATCGCGAGAAAGCCGACAAGTTAGGCCTGGATTACACCATTAAGTACAAGGCTGGCGCTATGGCTGGCAACGACCCCACCATCATGGGTGTAGGCCCGATCCCGGCGATTCAGAAGGTTGTAGCCCGCGCAGGCATCACCACTAATGATGTAGGTATAATCGAACTAAACGAAGCATTTGCCAGCCAGGCTCTTATCTGTGTAAGAGAATTGGGCTTTGAACAGAATGCTCCCTTTGAGAAGACCAACATTTGGGGCGGTGCTCTGGCCTTAGGACATCCTCTGGGTGAATCCGGCGCCAGATTGGTGGTAACCCTGAATAACATCATGAAGACCGACAAGTCCGACGCCAAATACGGCATCGCAGCCCTTTGCGGCGGCTTTGGCAACGGCAATGCCACCCTGTGGGAAAGAGTCAAATAGGGGATGTTATATCCCTATCTGAATACCCCCCTGATATATAGAAGAAGGCTATCCAACAAGTTTGGATAGCCTTCTTCAGCGTTACATGTGTAACGCAGCCCGGGCACGGGGACGGTTCTTTTGCCCGGGTGTGTCACCCCGGTACACTGTCCCACTCGCCATTATGTTCCATTTTGGGACAGCCGGGAAAGACGCAGGTGCCGCAGGCAAAACGCAGGCTAAAAACTGGAGACCTTGTCCATTCCAAGGGTTGGCATAGAAGTTGCATTAAGTTGCTCTCAGGATACCTGTTAATGAAAGCAAAAAGGGGGTTGAGAAGCGAAGGGTTCATTACAGCAGATCGTTAGAAATGCATAGAGTTACGGATTTTATTATAATTCGCAAACCCGCTTTCAGGGTATTGCACGATTGGAGGTAACGATTGGTGAAGAAAATAATCAGGAAAGTCGCAGTACTGGGTTCAGGAACCATGGGCAGCGGTATCGCTGCACAATTGGCGAATGCGGGAATTCCCAGTTACCTTATGGATATTGTCCCCCGTGAATTGACCGAGAAGGAAAAGGCCCAGGGCTTGACCGAAAAGAGCTCGGCATTCAGAAATCGGATTGCCGCCGGCAACAAGGAGATCATCCTAAAATCCAAGCCTGCCATGCTGATGGACAAGGATACTGCCGATCTCATCACCGTTGGCAACACCGAAGACAACCTGGCCTGGTTGTCCGAGTGCGATTGGATAGTTGAAGTAGTTCCCGAGAACATTGCCATTAAAAAGAACCTCTTGAAGACTATCGCCCCATTTATCAAACCCGGTACCTTTGTAACCAGCAACACTTCCAGTATTTCTATCAATACCATTGTTGAAGATATGCCGCTGGAGTTCAGACAATACTGGATGGGCACTCACTTTTTCAACCCGGTAAGATATATGAAGCTTTTGGAACTCATCCCCGGCAAGGACACTCTGCCCGAGGTGATCAATTTCATCGCTGATTTTGGCGAGACCGTTCTCGGCAAAGGCATCGTCTGGGCCAAGGATACTCCAGCCTTTATCGCCAACCGTTTAGGCAACTATGCCGGCCCCTGCGCCCTGCGCCTGATGAAGGAACTGGATCTGTCCATTGAAGAAGTGGACGCTATCACCGGCAGCGCTATCGGGCGGCCTGGCACCGGATCCTTCGGCCTCTACGATCTGGTCGGACTGGACATCGGTATCGCTTCCGCCGAAGAAGTGGCTCACCATGTAAGCGATCCGGCTGAGATAGCTGCCTACACCATGCCCGACTGGTTCCATAAGATTGCGGATGCCGGCATCCTGGGCAACAAGACCAAGGGCGGTTTCTATAAGAAAGTCGGCAAGGATAAGCTGGTCATCGATATCGATACCATGGAATACCGTGCCACCAAGCCGGTTCAATTTGCCAGCCTGGATGCAGCCAAGCAGGCCAAGAGCCTGCCCGAAAAGATCGCTGCTTTCTTTGAAGGCAATGACAAGGCTGCCGAATTTACCTGGAAGAACATCACCAGCCTGTTCCTGTACACCGCCGCCAAGATCCCGGAAGTTGCCGATGACATCGTCAACATGGACCGCGGACTCTCCTGGGGTTACAACCACAAATCCGGACCATTTGCGATTTGGACCGGCCTGGATCTGGAGAAATATATCAACCGTATGAAAGCCGAAGGCCGTGAGGTTCCGGTCTGGATCGACGAAATGCTGGCTGCCGGTATCAAGTCCTTCTACAAGACCGAAAACGGTATTGAATTCTACTATTCCATCCCCGACAAGAAGTACCTGCCCATTGAACACAAATCCGAAGTCATCGTTCTGCAAGAACTGAAAGACAAAGTGGTCAAGGCCAGCGAAGCCGCCACTCTGTATGATATCGGCGACAATGTACTCTGCCTGGAAATGCACGCCAAGGGCAGCGTAGTGACTCCCGACCTGGTCAAGTTCATGCAGGAATCCCAGGCGGAACTGGCTGCCGACAAGTGGGATGGCATGGTCATAACGGCTTCTGGCAAGAACTTCTGCATGGGAGCCGACATGGGCACTATCGCCGGAGCTATCCAGGGCGGCAAATTTGAGGCTGTCGATGCACTGCTGGCCAGCTATCAGTCCACATTTATGGCCAACAAATACTCAGCCAAACCGATCATAGCCGCTGTCAATGGCATGACCATGGGTGCCGGCACCGAAATGATCATGCAGTGCTCTGCCATTCAAGCCGTGGGCGAAGCCTATGTTGGTTTGGTCGACATCGGTATGGGCCTGGTGGCTGGCGCAGGAGCTCTCAGAGAGTTCATTTTCAGAATTGCCAACCTGATCAAGGGCACCGATGCCAGTCCGCTGGAGCTGATTAAACCCTATTTTGAAAACATGGCTCAGGGCAAGGTATCAACCAGTGCGGCTGAAGCAGTCAAGCTGGGCTATATCCGGGCCACCGACGGAATCACCCTGAACCCCGACTATCTGATCGCCGATGCCAAGAAGCGGGTTATCAATATGGTCGGCGACAAATATACTCCTCCGGTTAAGGCCAGTGTTCCAGCTTTTGGTCAGACCGCGATGTCTCTGCTCAAGCTAGGCACCAGACAGATGATGGAATCCGGCGTCATCAGTGAACACGACTGGCAGATCTTTGCCGGAGTAGCCAATATCATGGCTGGCGCTGGCGTGATCAAAAGCGGCGCTATCACTGAAGAATTCATCGATGCTCAGAACAGAGAGTTCTATGTCAGCCTGTGCCAGAATCCCAAGACCCAGGAGAGGATCGCTCATATGCTGCAGACCGGCAAACCCCTGCGCAACTAGTTATTGTTTAGGATAAATAAATTTCTAAGGAGGTCTTGAAATTGAGAGAAGCTGTAATCGTTTCCGGAGTCCGTACAGCGGGGGGAAAAGCTCCTCGGGGCACCTTGAGAGATACCAGACCGGAATTTTTAGGCAAACTTTGTATGGAAGAAGCCATCAAGAGGCTGGGCCCCAGCTTCAAGGCTGAAATGATCGACGATGTTATTTGGGGTTGCGCCACTCCCGAACAATCATGTGGTATGAATACTGCCAGGATCACTGCCTATTATGCTGGAATTCCCGACAGTGTACCGGCAGTAACTATCAACCGCTTCTGCTCTTCCGGTCTGCAGGCTATCAGCTTCGGTGCCGAGGCTATCATGGCCGGTCGCTGCGACACTGTATTAGCCGGTGGCGTGGAGCACATGAGCCTGATACCCATGGGCGGTCTGGTCAGACCCAACACTGATATCGCTATGGACCCGCATTTTGGCAAAGTCTACACCACCATGGGTCAGACTGCTGAAAACGTGGCGAAGAGATACAACATACCCAGAGAAGATCAGGATAAATTTGCTGTATCCAGCCATCACAAAGCTGCAGCCGCCATGAAGGAAGGCCGCTTCAAAGAAGAGATCGTACCGGTGCCGGTAAAGACCACCACCGTAGGCAAGGACAACAAACCGGTTACCAAGGAAATCATGTATGACTATGAAGAAGGTATCCGCGGCGATGTGACCTATGAAGCACTGGCCAAGCTGAAGCCCGCTTTCAGTCCTACCGGTGTGGTAACCGCCGGAAATGCCTCCCAGACCACTGATGGAGCATCCGCCACCATCGTAATGGCAGCGGATAAAGCCAAAGAACTGGGCCTGAAGCCCCGCCTGAAATTTGTCGGCTTTGCCGTACACGGCTGTGGACCGGATGAAATGGGTATCGGACCGGTATTCGCGATTCCCAAGGTCTTAAAGCGGGTCGGCCTGGAAATGAAGGACATTGGACTGCTCGAACTGAACGAAGCCTTCGCCTCCCAGGCTCTGTACTGTGTACGCGAACTGGGCATCAATCCGGACATCGTCAATGTAAACGGCGGCGCCATCGCTCTGGGGCATCCCATGGGCTCCACCGGCTGCAAACTGACGGTTACCCTGATGCATGAGATGGAAAGACGCAAAGTCAAGTACGGCATGGTCAGCATGTGCATCGGCGGCGGCCAGGGCGCAGCTGGAGTATTTGAACTCTGTTAGTAAAAATATCTGCTTAACAATGGCTATGACCTATAGTGACGAAGGTAGGGGCAATTTTATTGCCCCTACCCGTCCTAGTGCACCAAATACCACCGATGCTTTCCCAGATCGGGGACCAGTAAACTAATGCTCTGAAGAAAACCAACAGAGCTACGAAAGGAAGATCATTATGTCCTATAGATTTGCATACAGCACCCGCGACACCAAGTTCATACTCAAGGAATGGCTGCCCATCGACGAGATATTGAGCCTGGACCGCTATAAGGACTACTATAGTGTAGATGATATCGATACCATCATCGATCAGGTCCGGAAGATGGCCGACGAGGTGATAGCCCCCACCGCCGATGACGGCGATGCTATCGGCGCCCGCTGGGAAAACGGACAGGTCTATATCCCCAAGTCATTCCACAAGGCCCACCGGTTCGTGCAGGACCAGGGCTGGGGGGCCAGCAACTTTGACATGGAAGCGGAAGGCGGACTGCCCTTCACCTTTTTAGGTCTGATATGGGAGATCATGGCAGCGGCCAATCCTTCATTAACCGCTTACAATAATAATGCCGGAGCGGTAGCCCATGTCCTGCAGCTCTATGGCAGCGAAGACGTCATAAATATGTTCACGCCCAACCTCCTGACCGGTATTTGGGGCGGCACCATGTGCTTGACCGAACCCACTGCGGGCTCTGATGTGGGCGAACTGCTGTCCAAGGCCTTCCCCACCGATGATCCCCGCATCTATAAGATCAAGGGGCAGAAGATATTCATCACCGCCGGAGACCGGGATGATGTCGACAATATCATCCATCTGTACCTGGCCCGGGTCGAAGGCGCGGCCGAGGGAACCAAGGGATTGTCGCTGTTTGTAGTGCCCAAGTTCTGGATCAATGCAGACGGCAGCACGGAAGACAATGATTGCCAGAGCATCGGCATCGAGCACAAGATGGGCCTGAAGGGCAGTGCCACCACCCAGCTGATCATGGGTGAAAACAACAACTGCCGGGGCTGGATTCTGGGTAATCCGCCGGATGCCAGCGGTGCCGGCCAGGGCATCATGCAGATGTTCAATATGATGAACGAGGCCCGTTTGGACACCGGACGACTGTCCACCGCTGTGGCGGCCAATGCCTACTGGAACGCCAAGGATTACGGCAAGGAGCGCATCCAGGGCCGGCTGATGACCGATCCCAAGGGCGGACGCGTTTCCATCAACAAGCATGAAGATGTCAAACGCATGTATCTCCTGAATAAAGCTACCACCGAAGCCTGCCGGGCACTGCTGGCCAAGTGCTATTACTACGAGGACATTCGTGAATTTGCTGGTGATCCCGAACGCAGGAAATGGGCGCAGAACCGGCTCGATATGCTGACCCCGCTTTGCAAGGCCTATCCCAGTGACGAGGCCTGGAGTCTCATTTCCGAATCCCTGCAATCCTATGGCGGCTACGGCTACTGCGAAGAATATCCCGCGGCCAATTCTGCCCGCGACTGCAAGATCTGGTCTATCTGGGAAGGCACCAACTTCATTCAATCCATGGATCTGATCGGTCGCAAGTGGAGTCAGGGCAAAGGCGCGATATTTGCCGAGACCCTGAAGGAAATCGAAGACTTCATCGTAGCCCATAAGGGACAGATCGGTGGGTTGGAGCAGGAATTGGTCAACCTGGAAAAGGCTCTCAATGCCTATCGTGGCATCCAGCAGCAGATCATGAAATATGCCCAGACCGGACAACCCGGAGTTATGGCGGTCTATGCCCGCCGCACCCTTACTGCCACCGCTCAGTTATACTGCGGTTATCTGTTGATGGATCAGGCAGTGATCGCCCAAAAGCAGATGGCAGCCCTGGGCACGGATCATTTTGATTACAACTTCTACCTGGGCAAGGTGTTCTCCGCCCGCTATTACCTGAACAACGCGGTGCCCAATGTATGGCATGTGGCCGAACTGGTGGCCATCGGCGATACCTCGGTGATCGAAGCGCCGCTGGATATCTTTGAATACTAAACCTGCAAGGGGACCAGGCAAGGGGACGGTTCTTATGCCTGGATCTAGATCCAGGCATAAGAACCGTCCCCTTGCCTGGTCCCCAGTAATTCGATGCTGTTCCGGGGAATCCAATCACTGATTATGTTACCGACTCTGACCTTGCACATGTGGGCTGGACCGCCCTGACCCAGACGGGTATCGGTGGCCACTACCACACCTACTTTGCCTGCCAGATCAGGGAAGACGGATCCCTTTATCATTACTATCATATTCAGATTCATCACAAACACCGTCCCCGTAGAATTTAAGCTGATAAATCGTTTGTGCCATGCAAACATAATGCAAAAGGTATGCCACCGTGCTGGTCGGTGAGTCACATGACGAACCTGATCATAATGAATCCAGCGTTAAGAAGCGGGCAGAAGAACCAAGCGTTTCAGGGCGGGACACCCCAATTAGGTCAGGAATGTCCCAAAACGGTACAGCTGTGCGAGCTGGCTGCCGGCAGGCGGGTCAATTCCCCCTATTGAAACCTGGCCGCGCTTGGCATGATTTTTGCTATTAAATAAGACAACAAACGGTGCGACAGTACAATGTTTCACTGGAGAGGAGGAGTAAATTGGCAACGATAGTTAGTGAAGGAAAAGCCATTGTTGACAAGAATGTCGGAGATCTTTGGACCTTTAGAAAGACCATTACCGACAGCGATGTATCTCTTTTTGCCGGGATTACCGGAGATATGAATCCACTGCATATTGATGGGGTTTATGCATCAAACACTGAGTTTAAAGGCCGGCTGGCCCACGGTGTTATCGGTGTTGGCATACTGGTTGGCATTATGGCTCGGGAATTACCGGGCGGTGTGCTGTTGGGACAGAGTGTAAAGTTCCTCAGGCCGGTTTTTATCGGGGACACCCTGACCGCCTTCGTTGAGGTCAGCGGCAAAGATGAGGAGAAGGACTTGATCTTTTTCAGGATTTGGTGTGAGAACCAGGACGGGGTCAAGGTGATGGCGGGTGAGGCCCAGGGCTTAGTAAGGAAAAGGAAGTGAGCGGATGGGTAAAGAGTATCAAACCCTTAGATACCATATCGATGAGGCCGGCATAGCCACTGTTACCCTCTGCCGGCCGGAAGCGTTGAATGCCCTCAACCTGGAGATGTTTGGAGAACTTAATGACCTGTTTGGAGAGCTGGCTGAGATGAAGAGCAAGGTGCGGGCGGTAATCCTCACCGGCGACGGAGACAAGGCCTTTGCCGCCGGTACCGACATCAATATGATGAAGGGCTTGGAGTTATCTGAGGTGAGCAGCCGCGGACAACTGGTCTACCGGGCCCAGGGCCGGATCGAGAATTTCCCGGTCCCGGTAATTGCAGCAGTAAACGGAGTTGCCCTGGGGGGAGGCTGTGAGGTGGCCATGTCCTGTGATATCCGCATCGCCTCGATCAAAGCCAAGTTCGGCCAGCCCGAGATTAATCTGGGCATCATCCCAGGCGGCGGCGGTACCCAGCGCCTGGCCCGTCTGATCGGGGTGGCCCGGGCCAAAGAGCTGGTTTACACCGGAGATATTATCGATGCCCAGCGAGCCTATGAGATGGGATTGGTCAATAAGGTAGTGGCCCCGGAAGAATTGATAAACGAAGCCCGGAAGATGGCATTAAAGATCGCCAGCAAGTCATTGCCGATCCTGCGTCTGGCCAAGGATGCCTTTGATCACAGTGGCAGTCTGGAAGAGGGCCTGCACTACGAGATGAAATGCTTTGCTGCTTGCTTCGAGACGGCTGATCAGAAGGAAGGTATGCAGGCTTTTGCCGACCGGCGCAAACCTCAGTTCAAGGATATGTAAGCATGGTATCCACTAATAAAAATAGAAAGGAAGTGCTCACTTGGCAGACCGTTTTGCGAACAGAAGAGATATCAATTTCTTGTTGGGAGAGGTCTTCAATGTCGATTCACTCACCCAGTATGAATACTACCAGGATCACAGCATGGACACCTTTAATATGATTATTGATACCGCCTGGAAGATGGGAACTGAGCTATGCTACCCCGTCCTGCAGGATATGGACAAGAAACCCCCTCGCTACGAGGATGCTCAGGCCAAGGTCCACCCGGCAGTCAGGACATTTCTGGACGAGATTGGGCAGGGCGGCTGGATCAATGCGGATTGGGATTATGAGGCCGGCGGACAGCAACTACCCAACCTGATCAAGTTTGTGTACGGATTTATCTTTACCTCGGCCAACTACTCCCTGAGTGCTTATCAAATGCTTACGGCCGGGGCGGCCGGGATTATGAACCTGTTTGCCTCGCAGCAAATGAAGGATAAGTACCTGGAGAAGCTGTGCAGTGCCGAGTGGCAGGGAACCATGGCCCTGACCGAACCCGACGTGGGGAGCTCACTGGGCGACCTGGCCAGCAGCGCGGAGGAAACCGATCAAGGCTATTACCTGATCAAGGGCAAGAAGATATTTATATCGGCGGCTGATACCGATGCCGTTGAGAATACCGTACACATGCTTTTGGCCCGCATTAAGGGAGCACCCAAGGGCGCGAAGGGCATATCGCTCTTTATAGTTCCCAAGTATCGTCTGGAAGACAACGGCGAATTGGTTTATAACGATATTTCCTGTGATGGGATAGAACACAAACTGGGCTACAAAGGCAGTCCCATCGGCCAGCTCAGCATGGGTGAGAATAACGACTGCCGCGGTTGGCTGGTCGGCAAGCCCAATATGGGACTCGCCTACATGTTCCACATGATGAACGAAGAGCGCATCAATGTCGGCATCGGAGCCTGCGGCAAGGCTACGGCGGCTTACTACGCCGCTCTGGAGTACGTCAGTCAGCGCAAGCAGGGCAGGAAGCCATCGGAAAAAGACCCCAATGCCCCGATGATTCCGATCATAGAGCATGCTGATGTAAAACGTATGCTGTTGATGCAGAAGGCTATTTGTGAAGGCAGCTTGGCAATTTGCTTGCAGGGCGCCAGGTATCTGGATATGATCAAAGTCGCCTCTACGGATGAAGAGAAGGAGAAATACAAGCTCCTCATCGACCTGCTGGTGCCGATTATAAAGACCTATCCCTCGGAATCCGGCATCCTGTCCACCAGTGCCGCCATCCAGTGTCTGGGCGGCTACGGGTTCTGTCAGGACTTCCCGGTCGAGCAGTACTATCGCGACATCCGCATTGATCCGATACATGAAGGAACCACTTGCATACAGGGGCAAGATCTCCTGGGCAAGAAGATTTCCATGAAGAATGGCAAAGCCCTGGACATGTTCTATGAAGAGGTAGGCAAGGCCATCCAGGAGAGTCAGGCCTTTGACAACCTGAAAGCTTTGGCCGATCAGATCATTGATGCCATCAAGGAACTGGACACCGTTACCAAGTATTTGAAAGGCATGGCAGCCGCCGGTGAGACTGACGAATTTTTGGCAGATTCGGTCCTTTACCTGGAGATGTTCTCCCTCATCACCATCGCCTGGCAGTGGTTGATGCAGGCCATCATCGCGCAGAAGGCTCTGAATAAGGGCGGTATGCTGGAGAGTGACGAGGACTTCTATCAGGGCAAAATCTTCACCTGCCGCTACTTCTTCAGCTATGAATTGAACAAGATCTACGGACTGAGCAGACGTCTGCTGAGCGATGAAGCCATCACCGTGGAGATGGATGCCAAGTACTTTCAGGCCAGTGTATAGAGCGGGTTAGAGTTCACATTATTTCGCCACGATAGGGGATTGCTCCTGGCGGTGCATAGGCACAATCACTCCGACAGCGAGCATCCCCCGGGCAAGGGGACGGTTCTCAAAGGGTTCAATTGGAAGTTTTGCGCGATAAATAGGCTCAACCATCGGTTTAAAGCCGGTAGTTGAGCCTTAAGCATGACCTAGCGCAAAATTTTTGATTGCCCT